>Ga0206116_1000098_pt1 | contig 136810 bp, 127 predicted proteins | sample 3A1Ametagenome_FD_178000 | JGI IMG/M metagenome (GOLD analysis project Ga0206116, IMG submission 178000) | Enriched microbial communities from leaf-cutter ant dump, University of Wisconsin, Madison, United States - 3A1A | ecosystem: Environmental > Terrestrial > Nest > Insects nest > Nest dump...
ACCTTTGACATCAGCCACATTACAGAAGTGGATATCTACCAGACGGTCGAACAATTCAAAGGAGAGATCGAGCAATTTCCTCCTATTCACTCTGCGATCAAAATAGGCGGCAAAAACGCTTACGAACTTGCCCGGAAAGGCAAAGATGTAGCGCTCAAAAGCAGGACAGTTACTATTTATGAGTTTGATATTACTCAAATCGAGCTACCGACTATACATTTCAGGATCAGATGCAGTAAAGGAACTTATATTCGCAGTATCGCCCACGATTTTGGAAAAGCACTGAACAACGGTGCTTACCTGACATCGCTGAGAAGAGAAGCTATCGGAGACTACACGGTCGACGAAGCCTGGAGAATAGATGACCTGATCCGTTTTATCCGACAAGAAAACCCTGAAGATCATGCAAGTTCATAAAGGACTGGACCATTTACCGGTTTTCAAGAATGCTGTTCTGACGATCGGCACCTATGACGGCGTGCATGTCGGCCACCAGGTTATCATCCAGAGAATCAATGAGCTGGCTGCTGAAATAGACGGTGAAAGCGTGGTGCTGACTTTTGATCCTCATCCGCGACTCGTACTGAATCCCAATGACCGTGATCTCAAGCTGATCAGCACTATTGATGAGAAAATCGCACTTTTTGAGCAGTTCGGTTTGGACCACCTCGTGATCACTCCTTTCTCCACGGCCTTCGCTTCCATGGATGCACAAGAATACGTGGAACAGGTGCTTGTCCGGCGCTTTCATCCTAAAATAATCGTGATCGGCTATGATCACAGATTTGGCAAAGGCCGGACAGGAGATATCGACCTGCTAAGAGCCTTAGGGCCGCAATACGGCTATACCGTAGAAGAGATCTCTGTACAGACGATCGATGAAATATCGGTCAGCTCCACCAAGGTCAGAAAAGCGCTGCTGGAAGGTAACATCCGCGATGCCAATGCCTGGCTGGCACATCCATTCACCTTACACGGAGAAGTCGTCCATGGCGACAAATTAGGTCGTACACTGGGTTTTCCTACTGCTAATCTGAACATTGCAGATCCGTATAAGCTCATCCCTCCTCCGGGTGTTTATGCAGTCTGGGCAGATATCGGAACGCAACGATACCAAGGCGCGCTTAATATCGGTTACAGACCGACAGTTGTCGATCAGGGTGAACTAAGGGTAGAAGTTTTTATCCTTGATTTTAACGGGGAACTTTACGGCAAGGATATCCGGTTGGTTTTTGTCGATCATATCCGCGCAGACCAGAAATTCGATAGTCTTGACGATCTGATCAAACAGATGCATAAAGATGTCGACCAGGTACGCACAATCTTATCCTGAATTATACCGTTATCAGCGTGCGGAGAATTTCCCAGTGTGCTATCTTTTTCGGATAAGGGATACCGGCATTTGCCGGACTTGTAGAAGGTAAGGTATAATAACTGACACCGGATATTTCCCTGAAATGTTTCCTGAACACGGCTTCCGACTTCCGGCCGTTAAATGCAATGCTCCGGATGTCCGGATATGTTTCCAGCAACGCCGGGATCTCATTCGGAAGAACATCTTTAATATCTGCATCCAGGCTGCCTTTCCGCACACAGGAATGGCAGGCATCCCAGAGCGCAATATGGTTACGGATCAGCAGATCAAGCTTTTCAGGATAACCCTGCGGTACCGGTGCATTCAGCACTCCGGCCAGGATCTTCCAGAACAGGTTTTGCGGATGCGCATAATATTCCTGCCTTTCCAGTGACATTCTGCCCGGCATGGAGCCCAGTAACAACACTCGTGCTCCTGCGGCTACTACCGGCGGAAAGCTGTATATCCATTCATCGTTCTGTTTCAACTTACATCTGTTTTCAAGCATTTAAAAATCAATATCCATAACCATGCATCCATACTTCCAGCTTCTTTTCCTTGAAACATGAAGGTATTAAGGGATATTAAGAAACAATCCAATCTTAATGTTACTACTCCCAATAGTTCCCATCTTTTAAACCATTAAGAGATTAAGAAGCATTAAGAATCTGGAAACCTTAATGAACCTTCATACCTTAATGTTATTTTTTATAAATCATGAATAAGTAAATAAATATTAACGATCTATAAAAATATAATGATTCTCTTTTTTTTAAACATGAAGAAGTGAAGGAACATTAAGATCATCCTAATGAATCACTATACCTCAATAATCCTTTCTTTTAAACCATAATAAGATTAAGAAATATAACCCTTAATGACCCTTCATGCCTTAATGGTTTCTTACTTTTTGAACCATGAACAAGGTTAAGAAATAAACCTTGATGAACCTTCATGCCTTCATGTTTTTCCTTTTAAACCATAAAGAAGTGAAGGAGATAGAATCAACTTAATGTTTCCGGAAGACATTGATATTTCAATAGTTTTTTATATTAGATTTGAGCAGATATTTTCAGGGTCTACCTGCGTATCACAACAAATAAATGCCAGGATGAAAAAGATCAACTTAATAGCAGAGCTTCTTTTAGGCGTGACCTTCATATTCGGAGGGATCAACGGGTTATTATTACCCCTTGGATATGAAGCCATGATACCGGTCAACCCGGAATCGGAATTTGCCACAGTATTATCCAGGACCAACTATATTTTCATTCTGCAGAAAACAGTGGAGTTTTTAGCCGGGATTTGCCTGCTCACCCGAAAATTCAGATTTGCAGCCTTACTGGCACTGACCCCGATCGTTCTTTCCATCCTACTCTATCACGTGTTTGACGATACTTCCGGCTTATCCATCGGTTTGACAGTCTTTATACTTTACCTGCTTTCACTGCCTGGACATAAAGAAAGTATTCAGTACATACTGAAGTCTGCGGGATAACAAAAGCTCCGGAATAAATCAAAAAAGCGACAGATGGACCGGCACCTGTCACCTATGTGTAGTGCGTATGAAATAGATAAGGATGGGTCAGTCAATGACCACCTTATACGTTGATGAACCTTCTTTATTCTCTGTTTTCAGGTAATACATACCGCTCAGTAAATGTTTAGTGCTGATATAGTTTTGGCCTTCCTGTAATACCTGGCTGTGAACCAATCTACCCAATCTGTCAAACAGGAACATTTGCGTTTCAGTTACTGAGATACCGGTAGCCTGTATGTAGAACATTCCCTTGTTGGGATTCGGATAAATGAGATAGTGCGGTGTGCGTGACTCCTGTTCGAATGAGACCTCCACGATTTTGCTGTACTTGTACGTGCCGTCATAGTCCGTCATCTTCAATCGGTAGTAGTTGATACCCGGATGTGGTTGTTCATCCCAGGTGTCATAAAGTTGCTTTATTCCGTTGAGCGCAGAAGTAATATGTAACGTTTCCCACCTGCGGGCATCGAGGCTCCTTTCTATCCCGAAGTGGGAAACGTCTTGTTCATTCACTGTATGCCATTGAAGATATGTCTTGTCATTGATTGGGCTTGCCGTAAAACTCAAAAGGTCTAATGGAAGCGTATTGTCATAAAATCCGAGTGTTCCGGTGCTGAAAGAATTGACTTCGAATTCTGCATATCTGATGCCCTGATATGCTCCGAAAATATAAGTGTCCGTGTCCGATACTGTTCCGTGCAGATGTCTTCTGTAACCGGTAGAATTTTTGTTCCAGATATCGTTGCCATTGACTTTATAAACTTTCAGCTCTTCCAATGAATCTACCGGGATGACCTGTGCCAGATCCATGCTGTCTCTGTCGGAAAAGTAAAATCTCACTCCGACCGGATTACTGAAACTATTGGAAGCTGTCAAAATCCAGCTCCTGTTGAAAGGAACGTGGAACGGCACCTGCTGATAGGGATCTGTCAAAACCCGGGAAGCATCACCGTAGTGCTCATTGAGTTTAGTAGAAGCGGTGACAGTACCAAGGTTCTGGTTGTTGGGATGGACAGAGATAAAGATCTTATTTTCTGTACCATCATTATGATAGTAGTGCCTCCACCCGTCAGCAGTCTGGCAGTAATTTGTGGCTGTAAGAGATGAATTGGCAGTATGATGCAGGGAAAATCCTCTGTTTTCATAAGCACCCATATCCACACGGGATTCCAGGATACGGTCGTTTCCTGCTATATCGGTGGTGATTCCTGATGGGATCAATGCATTGTTTCCTGCATTAACAGCAGGTGAACAGGGTATTAAAGTATAATCACCGTTAGCTGCATCAGTGAAAATATGGGATAATAAAACCCCGGCAGCGTTGATATTGCCGTTATTTGTATTGGTACGTCCCTCTATCAATGAATACTGAGGTGTATAATTACCGGCTACAGTTCCATAAACAATGGAATTATTAAGCTGTGGAATGCCACCCGCAACATCTATGGCAGTAGTAGCCGCCGAATTTACTGCGGTATTATTGGCAATGGTAATGTTGGTCAATACGGGATTCCCCGACAGGTTACGGAAACCACCGCCCTGAAAATTGGTAGAATTGCCGATAATAAGCACATTGGTTAATTTTAAAGTGGCATTTTGATTAAAAATACCTCCTCCACCGGCTCCTGTGGTCGACATTGTCGCTGAATTGCCTTTAAAAATGACATCTGTAAACTGAGATGCCGAGCCATTATTATACAAACCGCCACCGTACAGCGCGGTATTATTTTCTATTACCGAATTGCCCACCTGGATATTAGAAGAATTATTGGAGATATACATACCCCCTCCCGTGATTGCGGCAGTATTGTTTTTAATATTTATATCAGTCAAAACTGACGTGGAAGCAGTTATATAAACACCGCCACCGTTATTGGCCGTATTGTCTTCCACCAATGAATTGCTGATCTGAATATTGGAACTATTCTGAGCATAAATTCCGCCGCCGTTATTTACAGCTGTATTGTTTTTAAAAGTAACGTCAGCAAGAACCGCCGTAGTGCTGCTCATATGAATGCCTCCTCCGGTTTGTGCATCATTGTCTTCTATTGCCGAATTGCTTATCTGTATATTGGAAGTCCCCTGAACGTAAATCCCGCCACCACGATCTGCCGTTGAATTATTTTTGAAAGTACCGCCGTCAAAAGCCAATGTGCTGCTGTTCATGTAAATTCCACCACCACTTCCACTTTGTGCCGTATTGTTTTCTATTCTCGAATTACTGATTTGAATATTAGAATTACTTTGTGCAAAGATTCCACCTCCGGTATATACTGCTGTATTATCCAGAATGTCCACGTTGACCAGTACGGGTAAAGACAATTGGTTGAACATCCCTCCACCTCCGAAATTAACAGTATTGGTAGCTGTATTATTTTTGATAACGACATCTGTCAGAACCGGGCCGCTGTTGTCAATATTATACATACCTCCTCCGCGCAACGCTTCATTTCCTGTAATAATGACATTGGTCAATAATGGCGAAGAGCTTATATTTGCCATCCCTGCGCCACCACCTGCCGCCAGCTTATTGTTCTTGATCACCAGATTCCGGAGAACAGGCGAAGCAAATACATTGAGCACTCCTGCTCCGAAAGTGTTTCCTGCCGTTTGCCCATTAGTAATGGTAAATCCGTCCAACACCGCGGTATTATCCACCGGGTCGGCAGCAGTGAAAGTATTGCGGATAACGCCTCTCAGGTTTTGTCCGTTCAAAACAGAACCATCAATGGCTTCTGTCGGCAGGATACGAACGTTCGATAATGTGCGGATACCGTTATCAGGGTCAAACCCGCCATAGATCTCTACATTATTTTTCATCCGGAAGCTCCCGGCGGGTACATTGTAATTCCCTGCTGCAACAAATACTTTCTGCACATTTGTACCGTCAATAGCTCTTTGAAAATCTCCTGTGGCAGTTTCCCAGCTGCTGCCATTTCCTGCATATCCCTGCCGGACATAAACAATACCGGTGGCATCGGGAATGATCCTGCCGGTGAAATTACTTTCATAAGCGCCCAGATCGACCACGCCTCCGATAGCAAAATTGTAGACCCTTAGATTTCCTGCCAGATCTATGGTATTTCCGTCTAAACCTGTGAATAAGGTATTATTTCCTGCATCTATTGCGGGAGAACCGTTTTTCAACGTATAATTTCCGGCTGACGGATTGGTAAAAATATCGGTCAACGTAATGCCAGTAGCATCCAGGTTGCCGTTAGCGGTATTGACATTGCCCGCTATCAAAGAATATTTTGGCGTATAATTACCCGTTACCGTTCCGTATACAATGGTATTATTGATTTGAGGCGTACCGCCTGCGACATCTATTGCTGTAGTAGTGACTGCATTGACTGCCGTATTATTGGCAATAGTCACATTGGTAAATTTTGGATTGCCGGATAAATTACGGAAGCCGCCACCCTGAAAACCGGTAGCATTATTGGCGATCAGAACATCGTTCAATACAAGTGCCGAATTTTCATTAAAAATCCCACCGCCACCTGCTCCTGCAGTTGTCATTGTCGCCGAATTGCCCATGATGCTCACATTGGTCAGCACCGAAGCCGAGCCGTTATTACGCATTCCTCCGCCATATTGCGCGGTGTTATCTTTTATGGTGGTGTTACTTATTTTAACCGGGGCATTTCCATTATAAATTCCACCACCGGAAGTAGCAGCTGTATTGTTCCTGATAACCAGGTTGTTAAATGCAGGTGCAGTATTTCTATTGTAGATAGCTCCTCCGTGGGTAGAAGTTCCGTTCATCAGGGTAAATCCATCCAAAATAGCGGTATTGTTCAGTCCGTTGTTATCGTTCCAGATGAGCGGTCTTGTGTTTAGCCCGTTCAGAACAGAGCCGTCACCCATTCCTTTGTTAGGTAAAGTACGGGTATCCCAATCGGTAGTATTGCCCACAGGATTGAAACCGCCGTAGATCTCCACACCGTTTTTCATGATGAAACTATTACTACCCACATTGTAATTTCCAACGGCTACCAATACTTTCTGCACATCTGTACCGTCAATGGCATCCTGCAATAAATTGGTAGCATTGGTCCAGCTGCTGCCGCTCCCGTTGCCCGCAGGAGATGGCTTTACATAAACGATACCGCTGACCGGTGTAATGTTCAGCTGGTATTCATACGCTCCTATATCTATGGTCTGGCTCGAAAGGCGTGGATTTCCGGCCAGATCTTTGGTAGTACCATTCAGCCCGGTATAAAGCGCATTGCTGCCCGCGCCAATGGCCGGAGAAGTAAGCTGTAAGGCATAACTACCGCTCATATTTACAAACAACGGGTTGACATTCACCTTGTTGTTATCCGCAGCAACGCCAGTGCTGTAGTTCTGTGTAATGCTGTTTTTCAAGGTAACAGTACCACTTCCGGAGTGTTGTATATCGGCACCGGCAGTTTCACCGGTCATCATTTTCATATTGTTCCAGAAAATGCTGTTATAGATTTTCGGGGAAGAATTGAGGTTGTAAATACCTGCTCCGTTCTCTGTTCCGGAACCTGTCCGCTGCGCCAGGTTGCCCACAAAAGTAACATTGGTAATCACCGGGGAAGAACTGATATTATAGATAGCTCCTCCGTAAGCATCACCCGAAGAACTGACTACTGAATTACCCTGGAAAACCGTATTGGCAATCACCGGGCTGGAATTTTGGTTGTAAATACCTCCTCCGGCAGCAGTAGCCTTGTTGCCACGGATAACGAGGTGGTTCAGCGTTGGCGAAGCATACACATTACGGATACCGGCTCCGTTAGTATAAGCGCCATTGAAAACTGTAAAACCGTCCAGAACAGCGGTATTGTTTAAGGCCGTTCCCGAAGTAAATACATTCCAGATAACAGGCCTTGCAGCCTGGCCATTCAGTACAGAACCTGCATAATTATTGAACGGATCAGGCATTATACGACTGTGCGCCAGGGTAGTAATGCCGTTTGCCGGATCAAAACCACCGTAGATCTCCACACCGTTTTTCATGATGAAGCTATTGTCGCCTACATTATAGGTACCTGTTGCGACAAAAACTTTTTGTACGCTGCCTGCATGAATGGCATTGTGCAAATCATTGGTGGCATCGTTCCAGCTGCTGCCGTCTTTTTTCCCCTGAGCAACCTGTCTTACATAAGCAATACCATTGGCATCGGGTAACACGCTGTACGGATATTCATAAGCACCTATATCAATGGCGGTGCCTACAAGGCGTGGATTTCCCGCCAGCTCCGGCGTATTGGCATCCAAACCCGGATACAGCGTATTGTTTCCTTTGTTGAGAACAGGAGAAGTCCGCTTTAAGCTATAATCACCGGCTGACGGATTGGTAAATACATCCGTCAAATTAATGCCTGTGGTGTTGATGTTTCCATTGGACGTATTGGTATTGCCTTTTATAAAAGAATATTGCGAAGAGGATGTTCCTGATCCGGAAATATTTTCAAATATGATAGAATTTCTGATAGTTGTCGTTGAATTATCTCCAGTGTAAACGGAAGCAGGAAGCTCACCAGTTCTATTATAATTATTAACAACAGTAACATTAATCAAACTGATGCTGCTACTGCCGTATGGATCGTATGTATTGATTATATTATAACTTCTGTTACCCGTTATCAACACATTCTTTAATACAGGCGATGAATTCAGGCTATTATCCATCACACTACTGGTATATGCCTCGTTGCCTTTGAAAATGACATTGGTAAATACCGGACTGCAACTTTCCAGATTACAAACTGCTCCGCCTATATTACCGGCTTTATTGTTGAGAAACAAGGTGTTGGTCACTACAGGAGATGAATTTTGAGCATTATACATTGCGGCTGCAAAAGAACTGGTCGCAACATTATTGTCACGGAAAACCAGATTGCTGAGTGTCGGCGAAGAGTTCTTGTTGTATATACCAGCTCCGGCTCCCATACCTATTCCGTTACCGCTTGTTAATATATAGCCATTGGCAATAGTAAAACCATCCAGAACGGCAGAAGCATTCAACCCGCTACCTACTGCAAAATCGTTGGTGATAATACGCCTTGCATTTTGTCCGTCCAAAACGGAACCTGCTACGGTTTCAGTTGGCTTGATACGGTTGTGGGCCAGGGTGGTAATGCCGATTCCGGGGTCAAATCCTCCGTAAATTTCTACGTTGTTTTTCATTACAAAACCATTGGCAGGCGCCGGATAAGTTCCCACAGCTACAAAAACTTTTTGTACGCCCGAAGCATTAATCGCGGCCTGCAGATCACCTGTAGCGCTTCCCCAATTGGAGCCGTTACCACTTCCTCCTGCTCTTACATAAACGATGCCACCTGTCGGAGTGATCTGAGCGTTGGCATATAAGCTTAATGATAAACCAATTGCCATTAATAGATATTTCAGGTAGAAAGAGTAAAATATATTCATGTAATACAACGGAATTAATATTTTCAGATTTATACCTCGAAAAGAAGCTGCATTTGTAGCTCATTCAAAACCACATTTCCCACAACTCCGCCAGAAATAGCAACGTGACAACTGTTCCCTGCAGCCAATATTGACAGTATCAGCGGGATGAAAAATAATCTTAAATAAGAGCCTAGAGTTTTATTCATCGCAGCATATATCTGCAACGAATGTAAAAAGGCTGTTATTTTAACCGTGAAAAGGAGTAGTCACAAAAACGTCACAGATGGATAATGAATTGAAGATCAAAGAATAGAGAAATTTGATAAATGTGACGATATGCCGATGGGTCAATGAAGGCTAATGTGAAAATTGGAATAATTAGCAAATGAATTAATTGGAAGCAGGAATCAGGAGCCAAGATACAGGACATGGATCAATATGACGATAGGTGAAATACCTTTAGGGGACTGATACCAAAAAGCGGGCAACTAATAACAGTAACGTTTCAGATACCTGCTTGCGCAGGTGGTGAAAGGTGTTGTAGTGGAAAACTGTATTTAGGTATCTATCGCAAATTGGGATGTCAGCGAATACGGTGTTCCGATAACTATCGGAAGTGGCCTCACCAACCGTATAATCCAAGCTTACGATCAGCGTCCTTTTATCAGCAAAAACGGTAGTCTATCGTCTGTGGTCCAATGTCCGATTACCCCCATTATCACATTTACATATTTATCTCATTTACACATTATCTCTGCTTTTCAGATTTCAGCAACCAATTCTTCTGCGGTCAGTGATTCTGACAGATCCAGCTTTTTGCGGATGCGGTACCAGTTTGTTCTGATGCTTTGAGGTGAGACACCCAATGCTGCCGCCATTTCTTTGGTTGAAAAATTAAGTTTGGTCAGGGATAGATAACGGGTTTCAGCAGGAGATACTTCAGGATATTTTTCTTTCAGCCGGTGCAGAAATCCTGAATGAACCTGCTCAAAAAGTATTTTGAAATCCTGCCAGTCCTCTTCGGTAAGGATCGTCGCCTGCTGTAGCTGCACCAGCAGCTTGCTGTCATTGTCGTGCAGTGACGCCAGCTGCTGCTCCATTGCATCGAGCATTTTCGTTTTTTCCTGGATCCTTGAGGCAAAATCCTTGAGCCTTAATTCAGAGTTCTGAAGATTCTGTTCAGCTATCTCCAGTTTGGAATGTAATAGTTGCTGCTTATGCCTGTTTATTTTTTGACGGTTTTTAAAGATCACTATTGCAGCAATGGCACTCAGGAAGAAGATAAATACAAGCGAAACAATGACAATATTTCTAAGCTTCTTTTGTGCATTTAATTCCAATTCCTTTTTCTGGAAATCCAGCTTGGATTGAAACGATGCCAGCTCTTTTATTTTATCCTGATTGTATGTGGAATCCCTGTAGGAGTAGAACTTCTCTATTGCGGATAAGGCATTCTTATAATCTCCTGTTTGACTATAGCTTTTATACAGCAGCTGATAGCCCGGTAAAGTTTCGGCCCAGCCACCTTGCTGCTCCAGCCGGGGCAATGCCCGGTTAAGTGTTACAATAGCATTCGTATAGTCTCCTTCGTTATAGGCTAATCCTGCCACTCCTATATCTGCCAGGTGATTATAAAAATCATTGCCCGTCAGGTTTCCAAGCTCATACATCCGCTGATACAGCGGCCGCAACCCGGAATAATTGTTTCCCTTAAGCAATATATCAGTAAGCACAGACAAGACCTCTGCTTCCGCCATCAGGTTTTTCCCTTTTACAATATCTAAAGCTTTCCGGGCATTGGTTTCGGCCAAAGCATTCTGGTCGAGATTATTATAAGCACTTGCAATATTCGTTAAAGCATTGGCCTCTCCCATCACATCACCGCTGTTTCCGGAAATAGCCCGCACCCGCTGAAAGTATCCCAGTGCAGCCTGGTGGTCGTTGATCTGAGCGTAGGTGGTTCCAATCGTAAACAGCAGGCCGCAGTAATCCCTGGAGCTTTTTACGGAGTCGGTAACGGTTAACGCGTCAGTAAGGATCTGCAGCGCATCGGTATAGCGGCTCTGCCGTTTGTACACCGCCCCCAGGTCAATGCTGATAGCAGATCTCAGCGGACGGTTCTTTTCAGCCAGCTTATATGCCTGGGATAAAGATCGGCCGGCCTCCTCTATTTGTCCCAGGAACAGCTGGATCTTGCCGGTATTAAAATAGCAGGTAGCGATTCCCAAAGAATTATTTTCTTCTTTAAACCGGATCAGATATTGATCGTTCAGCTGCTGCGCATAATCAAAATCACCGATGCTCACCAATATTCTGCTGGCACTGATCAGGTTTTCCGACAAAACGTCATGGCCTGCTTTCTGAGCATAGGACAGCGTAGCACCGATGTGCTGCTTCACAGAATCAGGCTGTTGCTCTCTGGACCAATACAGTGCTAACTGCTGATGAACTTTCGTCTTTTCTGCCGGCGTAGCCAATTTTCCTGCCAATTGCCATAATGAATCAGCAGGTGTCTGAGCGGATATATCTACTGCAAAAAGCAATATGATAAAAAGGATAAGCTTGTACTTCATTAATACACAGACAGTAGATCTGAAGCGCCAAATTTATAGTTTTCAGTTAGTCCGCCATACATAAAAGCTATTTATTTTGCATGAGGCTGTATATTTTGTTATACTGATTATTCGTCTACTCCGCTCTCTGATCACATCACTTCGATTGTAGTGCATTGAGAATTGTCTATTTCTTATAGAGTTCAATTTTCCTGCCATCGGGGTCAGAAATAACGGTCATAAATCCAAATTCAGTTGGTGCCGGATCTAAATAAAATGGAATATTCAGTTCTTTTAATCTTTGAACAGTCGTCTCAAAATCATCAATAGCAAAGCCTAACCTCAGATATTTGTCTGGCTCCGCCTGACTTTTCGCCAACGGGTAAATTTCCAGAACAGTCTGTCCAATCATTGCAGAGTAGTGAAACGGTGAATTCCCATGCTGATGATAATCAAAGGTTAATCCAAACAAACTATAAAAGTCTGCCAGTCGGTATCTTCTGTCCGTAAAACTAATAACCGGATATCCATTTAAATTGTAACAAGATTAAAAATACTGCATACACAGGAATTTAAGATGCCTAAGACATTATTTGTTATCCAGCCATTGGAGTGGGATTGATAGAGCTTTTGCTTCAGCATTTGCGGAGATTGCCCGGTGAATTTGACGATATGCTTGCCCAGATGAGAGTAGTCATTGGAACCAGCTTCCATGCTTATTTCCAGCCATTGCCTTTCATAAGAAGAGATCAGCAGATCGAGACAGTATTCCTATTGCGACTATCTGGAAAAATGGTACAACGATTCTGCTTTCTGACGGTGTTTACAGCACAAATATTAAATCGGTCTTTGTCGTGCCACAGAAATAAAAGAATGTTGTCAATAAAAATCTGAGAGTATCATTACACTGTCTTTTACAGCTATTTCTGCCTTTTGTTTCGGTGTAGAAAAAGGAAATAATAGAACAGATACAGCAATTCCGGTCTATACTAACAAAACCCGGCTAAAACCTCAGCCAGTTTGTTGATCTGACGATTTTCACTTCACGCAACCAAAGCCTGAAAACACAAATCGGCAGATAATACAGCTATCCACTACCTGTAAAATATAGCTCATTATATTCTTGAAAAGTTCGTGATTTCAAATAAACAGTTAACGAATCTTCTATTTCTTCTTCCAAAACCGGATAAGCTGTAATAATTTCTCCTTTTTTGCTGACTACTACAATCGCCTTAGAGGTATTGTATACAGTAATAGAATTCCTTTTAACAACAGTTCCTATTATCTTATCAAACTGATAGTAATAAATCTTTTTCTTGTAAATATTTTCTTTTTTCCATAACTGAATAGACCAATCAACTGCATGAAGCATGTGATAATAGGAAATCCATTTTCCGGAATGCACAGGAAATAGTTGAACACCTTCGGGTGTCAAGCCCCGATTAGCTCTTTTTATGTGGTCAGGAAGTTTTGTAAAGGGACCATGCCTTTCCATGGCATGTGATTTACCAAATAAGATGTCTAAAAGTTTAAAAAAAGGTATATGCTCAATTATCTCTTGACTTATAGACGCAATGAAAGAGACTGTTTTCCAGCTTTTATAAAGCCATCTGAGCATCAGGAAGCTAACGATTATTAGTAATACTACAACGATACTCACTATAATTTCTGAATTCGACATCCCAAATAAAAGATCTAAGTTGCCATCCAATAATCTTACTATCAGTAGTTCCGGGTATTGCCGAATGCAACTACATTCATCACATTACCACATTCATGCGCTAATTATCTCCATTTCCACATTTGCTAATTAGCCCATCTACCTTGTCCTTCACTGCCCTATCGGCATATCGTCGCATCAAAAAGAAGCGGCCGCTCCCGGCAGGAAGCGACACGCCATCTATATATGCTTAAATCTCCATTTCCGGGACAAAATCCGGGACAATCAGCTTGCCGGCAGTCTTGCTGACAATTTCTCCTACCGATACGCCCGGCGCCCGCTCCAACAGATGGAAAGCACCATCCCGGATATCGAAGACGCCCAGATCCGAAACCACCTTCTTTACACAACCTACGCCTGTAAGCGGTAATGTACATTCCGGAAGCACCTTGGACTCTCCTGCCCTGTTCGTGTGCTGCATGGCAACAATGATATTTTTAGCGGAAGCAACGAGGTCCATTGCACCGCCCATACCTTTAACCATTTTACCCGGAATCTTCCAGTTGGCGATGTCACCGTTCTGGGAAACCTCCATCGCACCCAATACTGTCAGGTCGATCTTCCCTGCCCGGATCATGCCGAAGCTCTCAGCCGAGTCAAAAAATGAGCCACCCGGCAGAATAGTTACCGTTTCCTTGCCAGCATTGATGAGATCCGGATCCACCTCATCCTCCGTCGGATAAGGTCCCATTCCAAGCATACCGTTCTCGGATTGCAGCATGATCGTCATCCCGGCAGGTACATAATTAGACACCAGTGTCGGTATCCCGATTCCCAAATTGACGTAGTAACCGTCCTTTAATTCTTTAGCGATGCGTTTGGCGATGCCATATTTATCGAGTGCCATAAGATCTGTTTTTATCCCTGAGGGTTATTTGAGTTGAACGGTTCGTTTTTCAATGCGTTTTTCATAGTCTGTCCCCTGGAAGATCCGGTGAACATATACGCCCGGTACATGGATATGATCAGGATCCAGTTCGCCCGGCTGTACGAGCTCCTCTACCTCCACGATCGTGATATGACCAGCTTTCGCCATCGGCACACTGAAATTGCGGGTCGTTTTTCGGAAAACAAGGTTACCCAGCGTATCCCCTTTCCAGGCTTTTACCAAAGCAAAATCTGCGTGTAAAGCATGCTCCATCAAGTGCATTTTACCGTTAAATTCCCGCACCTCTTTTCCTTCTGCGATCTCAGTCCCGTAACCTGCAGGCGTAAAAAATGCCGGGATACCCATCCCCGCCATAGCGATCCGTGTAGCCAGCGTTCCCTGCGGTATCAAGTCAACTTCCAGTTCACCGCTGAGCAGCTGGCGTTCAAATTCCGCATTTTCTCCCACATACGAAGAGATCATCTTTTTTACCTGGCGCGTTTTGAGCATCAGGCCGATACCGAAATCATCTACTCCAGCATTGTTGGAGATACAAGTCAGGTCCTTCACACCCTTGCGGATCAGCGCCTGGATGAGATTTTCAGGAATACCGTTCAGTCCAAAACCGCCCAGCATCAGGACTGCGCCTGAAGGAATATCGGTGATGGCAGCATCGGCATTGGCATATACTTTATTCATGTAATACTAATGGTTTTTGGTGAGGATGAAAATAAGGAATTTAAAAGATTTGATACGAAATAATTAGCTTCTCCGACAACTATCGGAGGTGCTGGAGCTATTGCCTATATCCCTGCCGCTGGAAATCAATGCTGATACTACCAATATCAGAACAAGGAATACTTAATATAGTAAATCATATAAACACGTTCTCCTTAAAAAAGTGCCGCGGCCTGTTCAGCAGCGACACCCGATATGATCATTTATAATCAGCAGCTCATTTCGTCTTTGAAACGATACCTTTCTATTGATCAAAAACGACCTTTCCGGCAGCTACTAGTTGGTTATTGCCATCCAGCAGCTGGACAATATACACCCCATCGCTGAGCTGACCTTTATGAAAGGATACGATATTGGAATGAAGCCCTTCCTGTCCGTACACTTTCTTTCCCTGGAGATCATAAACCAGCAGTTTCATATCCTCCTGCAATGGAAAGTCCATACGGATATTGACCTGTTGAGCAGATGGATTAGGATAAATGCTGAGCTGGCGAAGCGGAATCATCTTACTTCGGACCGGCGTAGCTGCATCATTTCCCGTACATGGACCGGCATAAAAATTCATAAATTCGAAATAAACGCCATGCTCAAAGGGGGATAGAACCGGCACTCCGGAAACGATCTCGCCTGATACCAGGTCCGCACCTAATAACTGTGTGCCATTCTGGAAATAAAAGATTTTGTTGTACGGATCAATTGTACCCGTAGCGGCGGCAGATAATACAGGAGACAGCGAAACCGTGGATATCTTTATAAATTCACCGGTTTCCGTATCCAGCTTTCCGAGAAAAGTCCCGGCGGGATCATTTCCGCCTATCAGGCAATATATCGTAGAATCCTGACAATTATACCGCATAAAATTAATGGTCCCGCTGACAGGAATAGTAAAGGGTATATTCTTAACCAGGGTCCCGCTGTGAATATCCACTCCGAAAAGTCTGTTACCGGTCAAAAAATAATAAATGTTGTTACGCTGGTCGATTGTCGCGATAGAATTCTGGTTATACCCCATACCCAGGCTATCAGAAACCGGGGTAATCTCTCCTGTCTGCGGCTGGATCTTTGCCAGCTGCACCCGGAAAGGAGAACGGTTCCGGAAGATACCGTATAATGTAGAATCCGCAGCGTTGAATTGCATCAGCTCGAAATACTCTGTAGCAGAAGTCTTGATCTTGGCAGCGCTCACGATACTGCCTGTCTGCAGATCCAGCCCCTTCAGACCACCCATATCCTGGAAATAAAAGATATTGTTATTGGGATCTATTGTACTGATAGCGTTCAGATTGATAGCATTACTTACCGGTGCGGACGAAATACTCGTCACCTGCCCGGTAGTGAGATCGATCTTTCCAAGATGGATCTCTGCAGGAGAAGAACTTCTCGTCAAACCAAAAAGAACCGAATCAGGTTGGGCTCTCAGGTATCCCGATGATAAAAGAAAGCACAAAAGAAAAAAAGTGTAAAATTTAGCCATATCAGGATTCTATTTACAATGATAAAAACCATATAAACATAGAAACTAAAATTAATTTAAACAAACAGAAATATTACAATCATTCCAGTATCGGGAACTGCGCCAGGCAGAATATCTAAAAACAGATTTCTACCCTTTCATCTGTAAAACCCAGATCATCAGAAGGCAGGGAGCGGTTGAAAAAATGAAGACAAAATATTTACGACAAAAAAGTCCGAAATAGAAAATCTATTGTAACTTTATAAAGCAATTCACAATTTATGTTTTCTAAAGCTTGTGAACACGGTATTAAGGCCATCACCTACATCGCTACCCAATCGCTGGAAGACCGCCGGGTAAAAATAGGCGATATAGTAGAGCACTCCGGTTCCCCGGAAGCCTTTACAGCGAAAGTGCTCGGTACATTGACCAAGTACCATATCGTCAGCTCTCAGACAGGACCTTATGGCGGATTCTACATTGATCCACGCCACATGAAGCAGATCAAGCTGAGAGATATCGTATCGGCCATAGACGGAGAATCCCTTTTCAATGGCTGCGCACTAGGTCTCAGCGAATGCAATCACGAACGCCCCTGCCCTATGCATCACCAGTTCATCAAGATCAGGAATGATCTGAAGTTCATGCTGGAGACCACCAGCGTCTATGACCTGGCCATAGGGCTGAAATCAGGAAAAACGATATTGGTGAGATAAAAAAATTTTAAATCTATTTACGACAAAAAAGTCTGAAATAAACCCGCAAAGTCTATGAAACATTTGAAAGATATATCGACCCTGGATGACATCCGGTTACTGGTCGACCGCTTTTACGAAAAAGTCCGGCAGGATCTTTTGCTGAAAGATATTTTCAACCCGATTATTGGCGACCGGTGGCCGGAACACCTGGAAAAGATGTACCGCTTCTGGCAAACCGTATTGCTGGATGAGCACACCTATTACGGCAGTCCTTTCCTGCCCCATGCGCAACTGCCGGTGGAGAAAGCGCACTTCGACAGGTGGCTGCAGCTATTCTATGAAACCGTAGACGAGTCTTTCAGCGGGGAAAAAGCAGAAAAAGCCAAATGGCAGGGGCAGCGCATGGCAGAAATGTTCCTCGCCAAAATTCAATATCATAAAGTAAACGCATCAATTCCATTACTATGACCTTTGTTCAATATCCTGTAGCCGCTATCAGCACCTTTCTCTGGATCGGCTTTGTCGGTGCTATCAGTTTCATGGAAGCCTGGCTAAAATTCCGGGCGCCCGGTATCACCCTGCCGCTGGGTCTGGGCATAGGAAAACTGGTATTCAACGCGCTGAATAAAGCAGAGCTGGCCTTTGCAATGGCCATTGTGGTCAACCTGCTGTTATCAGGAGTGATATGGAAATGGAAGCACTTCCTGCTATTGATCCCGATCGTTCTCCTGCTGATCCAGACGATCTGGCTATTGCCGGCTTTAGACACCCGGGCCGACCTGCATATACAGGCTCTGCCTGTGCCCCCGTCCAATCTTCACTTTTATTATGTAGGGATAGAGGTGGTCAAGGTCATCTGTCTCTTCATTTTCGGAATCACACTTTTTAAACCCATCAACAGCGGATCATGAGCACGATCACTTCACGAAGTATTATCGGCGAGATAGTTGCCGGAGATTACCGGACAGCAGCTGTCTTCAAACATTATGGCATTGATTTTTGCTGCAATGGCCAGCGGACTATTGCTGATGCCTGTAAAAGCAAAAACATCCATACCGCTCAGTTACTAACTGACCTTTCGCAAGTCCCTTCACTGACAGCAGACACAGAGACCGACTATAATGCATGGCCCCTGGATCTGCTGACCCGGCACATAGAACAGAAGCACCATCAGTATGTCGAAAAGAAGATCCTGGAGATCAGGCCTTACCTCGAAAAGATCGTACGCGTACATAGTGACCAGCATCCTGAGCTGGTAGCCATTGAGCACCTGTTCAATGAATCCGCCCGGGAACTGGCTATGCACATGAAAAAAGAAGAGCTCGTTCTGTTCCCCTTTATCCGCAGAATGGCGCTGGCTGCTGAACACCAGGAACCATTGCCCGTACCGCCTTTCGGCACAGTGGAGAACCCTATTGCCATGATGCAGCACGACCACGATGCTGAGGGTGAGAGATTCCGAAGGATAGCCGCATTAAGCAACAACTACACCCCGCCGGAAGACGCCTGCAATACGTACAGAGTAACATTTGCCTTGCTCAAAGAATTTGAAGAAGATCTGCACCTGCATATTCACCTCGAAAACAACATCCTGTTTCCGAAAGCCATCCAGCTGGAGCAGGGAGCAGAAGCGCATTAATTCAACTGCCTTTTATTCACGACAAAAAATAAAGAAATGAAAACTCTGTCATTATCATTCATCGCAGCCTTTTTCCTGCTGGCCGCATGCAACAATTCCGAACAATCTGAATCTGCTCCTGAAGCACCTGTAACAGAAGCGCCTGTAACCGAAACTCCCTCAGAAGCATTGGTAACGCTTAATGCCGGAGATGATATGAAATTCGATCTTACGGAGATCCGGGTGAAGGAAGGACAAACTGTAAAACTCACCCTGCATCATACCGGTAAGCTGGGCAAGAACGCTATGGGACATAATTTCATACTGCTGGCCCAGGGCGTATCACGTGATGATTTTGTCCTTGAAGCTGCCAGCGCCAGGGACAGCGAATATATTCCTTCACAATCCCAAAACCACATAATTGCACACACAAAATTGTTGGGCGGCGGCGAATCTGACACTATTGAATTTCCTGCGCCAACTAAAGGTACTTACGAATTCCTCTGCTCCTTCCCCGGACACGCCGCTTTAATGAAAGGCACCTTCATTGTCGAATAGAGGGACATTTAAGTACCATTTGTTTGCTATCGCACTATGTTTGCCAAATTGCGCAGACATAGTGCGTAATTATGAAACCCAGCAGGAATCGAAAAAACAAAAGATATTACAACCGGGTAAAAGATCAGCATATGCATACTATAAAAACAAAAAGGATCTACGACGAGCCGGCTGCAGCCGATGGATACCGCATGTTGGTAGACCGGCTATGGCCCAGGGGAATGAAGAAAGAGAACGCTCACATAGATGAATGGAATAAGGAAATAAGCCCGTCAACGGAGCTTAGAAAAGCCTTTCACCAGCATGCTGAAAATTTCGCGCAATTCTCAAAGTCATACCGGCACGAACTGAGCAAAAAGAAAGAGGAGCTGCAAAAAATTCTGTCGATAGCCGATACCCAGAACCTGACGCTGCTGTATGCTTCCCGGGACGAGGAAGCCAATCATGCAAAAGTGCTGTTGTCGGTCTTACAAAATATGCAATCAGATCAATAATCCGCTGCCGGACGGACGTTCCTCTCCCTTTCTTATAGTAAAGACACTTAAATTTATAAGAAAGCTGTTACTGGTATGAGTGCATTTAACCTATCTTCTATATCCTCAGAGTTTATACTGATCGCCATATCCATTCTCATCGGCATCGCCATCGGTACGGAAAGAGAGTACAGAAACAAATCCGCCGGGTTGCGAACCCTCATCCTGGTATCTTTCGGTTCCTGCGTTTTCACCATTCTATCCCTCAAATTAGGCATAGCAACACCTGACAGGATTGCTGCAAATATTATTACCGGTATCGGCTTCCTCGGAGCCGGGGTCATTTTCAAGGAAGAAAACAAGATAGGCCGTATTACCACCGCTACAACCATCTGGGCAACCGCTTCATTAGGCATGTGCGCCGGGTCAGGACACATTTACCTGTCTATCTTAGGTACGATTGTCGTCCTCATCATCTTAAGCCTGCTGATCTATCTACAGGATTTTATTGATAATTATCACAAGATCAGGGAATACAGGCTGACAGCAAGTTCCCTGGAAGATTATGAGTATTGTATGGAGCTCTTCAGAAAACACCAGCTGAAATACAGTCTTGTCAAAGCGCGGAAAGATCCCGGCAGCTATTCCGGCACCTGGTCCGTCTCCGGAAATTATAAACAGCATGCACAACTGACGGAACAATTGCTAAAAGATCCCAGGATATTATCCTACCAATTTTAGCCGGGTTGATGCCAGATACAGACCAGCTCCTTGTCTCACTTTTCCAGGACAACATCCCTCACAACAAGTGAAATTGACGCGATCAGGCAAGATACCATGATCAGAATTTTTGAGAAAGGCACCCTTGCTGCGGAAAAGAAAGGTATCTGATTTTACCCTGAAAGGTTGTGTCCGGCTTTACTTTTACGATCAAAGCCAGTTCCGCTCCCGCATAAAACGATTGACTTAAGTTAAGATCTGCAACAACATTTATAACCTTACTGCCGGCTGCTTTCATATGAAAAAGATTGCCTGTATTTTTATCCGCATGAAAGAGTCAGAGCATATAAGTATCCGTTGCGCAGATCAGTCCGAAATTGCGGCGACCCTATACACTCCGGACCAGGTCAGGGCCGCTATCATGATCGCACCGGCTACAGGCATCAGGCGCCCCTTCTACTCCGCTTTCGCTCAATACCTGGCAGAAAACGGCTATGGTGTGATCACTTTTGACAACAGTGGTATCGGAGGATCACTGAAAGGACATATCCGGCATTCCAAAGCATCACTGCAACGCTGGGGTGAGATCGATATGCCGGCCGTGCTGGAAGCACTGAAAGCTTATTTTCCCGGAACAACCTATCACCTCGTTGGGCACAGCGCCGGTGGTCAGCTCGCGGGATTGATGCACAACGCCAATGAGCTGAGCTCGATGTTCAATTTCGCCTGTTCCTCCGGTTGTATAGCCAACATGCAACCGCCATTCTGGTACCAGGCGATCTTTTTCATGAATGTTTTTATACCGGTCAATAACTTCCTGTTTGGTTATACCAACGCTCAATGGATGAATATGGGTGAACCTTTACCCAAAATGGTGGCGCAGCAATGGAAAGAATGGTGCAATGGCAGCGGGTATGTTAAAACGGCTTTGGGTAAAACCATTCACCGGCATTTATACGACGAGCTGGACTTGCCGAGTTTCTGGCTGAACGCAACAGATGACGATATCGCCAATGATAAAAATGTGGACGATATGATCCGCGTGTACACCAGGATCAAAGCCCAAAGGTTGGTCCTGCACCCGGAAAAATACGGCATGAAAGAGATCGGACACATGAAATTCTTCAGCAAAACCAGTAAGGAAACTCTCTGGCCTATCGCCTTCGACTGGTTCAACAGATTCCAACGGGAGGCAAGATAAAATACGAAGCGCCGGATCCATTTTATTGCTATTATTCACCGTTCCGGATTTCAGAAAAAAAGGCAGACGCTGTTATCCTGGAGCCCTCTCCTACCTGGCTGTAAAAGGTATCAATGCATGGAAAACATATCTTCTTAAGATTGTTTTCCGGAGGCATTTGTGTTTTACAAGCCAGCATTTTCATACCTTATATTTTTATATAAAATACTATTAATGAGATAAATAAATTGTTTACGTGTAAACAATTCTATATATTAATATCTATTTTGTAAAACTTTTGTATTTCAAAATAACACCCCATGATTGCAAAATGGTTATGTATCCTCAGCATATTACTGATCGCTCACAGCACAGCGAACGGTCAAAGCGGCGACACAGCAAGATATGGCCAGATCAGCTACGACAGCCTGAACAATTCGATAAAGGTAACCCTGGTACCTGATCCGCATAAAGAGTTTCCCAATCATCAGATCGGCCTGGTCATGCGACGAACATTGATCCGGACTCCGGGGCTTCACCAGATCCGCTTTCAGGTTATGGTTAACCCTGATGAGCAACCGGACACACTTTTTCTGGTAATGGTTCCGGAAGAAAAGATCGCCCGGCAATCATTTGAGCCGGAATTTATGCAATCATTCCCGGCATATAAAGACGGAGAATATACGGTCGATTTTACGCCAATCAGCTGGGATGTACACATCGGATTTATGGCAGTAAAGAAAGGGAAGGGACAGTATTCCTACACGATCCATGACTATTCCATCCGTTCCATACAACCGCCACCTGTGGCGAACTTCCGTCAGGGTAATTCTTCTTCTCCCCCGGCGTACCGGGAACGATACCGGTATGGATTCCAAGGGCATGAGCAGGACGATGAAGTGAAAGGTACAGGAAACCACTTGTCCTTTGGTGATTATGGATATGATCCGAGAATCGGGCGAAGGTGGAACCTGGAACCGCTTGCCCCCAAATATCCGGAGCTCTCGCCGTATGCAACTCATAGGAATAACCCGGTCATGTATTGGGACAAGGACGGACAAGAACCGACGTTAGATGTTGTCACCACGATCAAGGCTGTCATCCAGGTGATGCGAAGTAATAATATTAAGAACATTCAACAGGCTGCCGGCTTCTTCGATCCTGGCAAAAGATATGACGAACCGATGCGGGCGATTTATACGACCAACAGGGGTTGGATTGACCTGAAGCACTTTTTTGCAGCAGCAGCGGAAATCACAAAAAATCAGCCCTATACAACTCCTGAATGGAGGGCAGAAATGACTCTTATGCTTGGAGAGATGTTGGAGGCAAGGCAGGAGGGAAAAAATAATATTAGTGCATGGTCGTATGAAGACCTGCAATCAAATCTGCAAGGGATTGTATTTGCACTCAGTTTTGTGGAACTGGAAGGAGAAGATTTCCTGGCAGCCCTGGAAAGTTATATGACTGATATGCTGGGGGCAACAAATCCAGAAGAAGCACCGAATTATGGAGAATTACCAAAGGATAAGAATCATCAGGCAAATCTAGAATTACAAGGAAGAAAAGTAATACAGAATAGAACCTATAACCCTTTATATAAAAAGGGGGCAGGGAAAGATAAAGTTGTCACCAAAGAATCCGAACTTAAGCGAAGGTTTGTGCTCAAGTCAACAAATGGCGGTAAGACAAAGAAAGTGCAGGAGGTTACGCAATGAAAAAAGCGCTTGTAATAATTGACTTAATCATACTTATCCTAACATTCGTATTCAAACCTGTTCTTCTTGATATTATGATACCTGTGTTATGGGTAGGAGATGATGTTAACAAGAGGGAATGTTTCAATGACTTGGATCAGGATATCACCCTAGTATATATTCCTACAGCGAAACCTGATACTCCGGACAAAAAAAGGCTTTTACGAAACTATCAAAGTGCATGGCCATTCGATGAGCACTATTGCCCGGTAAAACTCAAAAGAAATGAGCATACAACTTTCTTTCAAAATCAAGACCTATTAGGTTGGTTTATGATGAAGTATAAGGATGTGTACTACATCTATTATCCTGATGGCAACAACAATCTGTCTCTTTCCATTAAAGACGGCAGCAAATATGTGGATGATATTAACGCTGCAAAAAAATACTACCCCCGTTTTCTCATTCCTGAAATGCTTGTCGTTATCGCTCTGACGTTCTACGGGTATTGGAGAAAAGTGACGCTGAAGGGGAATAAGCTCTACTTCATCAGCCTGGGAATATGGGTGTTCTTCCTGATCTCGAATACATTACATATATTCTTCCTCTTCCGGTATTTGTAAACAAGTGTATCAATAAATATTATCATGTTTAACTATCCAATTCATAAAAAGATCCAGCAATGAAATGGTTATATCTGATTTTGGATTGGATGATACTTATCCTAACATTCGTATTCAAACCAGTGCTCTTATGGAGCATTGTTGGTTGTATGTTTATGAGTGAAATCACCAAACAGAAAAGTTTTAATGATCTCGACCAAGATATTACCTTGGTATATATCCCAACTGCTAAACCTGATACTTTAGACACAAAGACACTTTTACGAAACTATCAGCACACATGGCCATTCGGTGAACATTATTATCCAGTAAATCTGAAAAGAAATAAGCATACAACCTTTTTTCAGAATCTAGACTTATCAGGTTGGTACATGACGAAGTATAAAGGTGTGTACTATATTTATTATTCCGAAGGCAATAATAAGCTCTCTCTGTCTCTTAAAGACGGTAACAAATATATTGATGACATTCAGGCTGCAAAAAAATATTATCCCCGTTTCCTCATTCTTGAAATGCTTGTGGTTATCGCTTTGGCATTTTATGGTTATTGGAGAAAAGTGACGCTGAAGGGGAATAAGCTCTACTTCATCAGCCTGGGAATATGGGCGTTCCTCCTGATCTCCAACTCTTTACATGTCTTCTTCCTCTTCAGGTATCTGTAAAAAATAAGAAAAGAGAGCGACCCTCATCTTTATCTAATGATTGTAAATCCAGGAACAATGAAGACAAGAAGACTTATTAGGTTGAATGGATTCTTAATGCTCCTTAATTCCTTAATGGTTGAGAAAAAAACATGAAGGCATGAAGATTCATTAAGATTTACAGATTCTTTTATGCCCCTTAATACCTCCATGGTTAAAAGAGGGAATCAGTGAAGCATGAAGATTTATTAGAATTCTATAGATTCTTAATAACTATTAACTTATTTATGGTTTAAAAAGAAAAACATGAAGATAAAAACATCCATTAAGATTGAATGGATTCTTAATGCTTCTTAATTCCTTAATGGTTTAGAAAATAAACATGAAGGCATGAAGATTCATTAAGATTTACAGATTCTTTTATGTCCCTTAATACCTCCATGGTTAAAGGAGAGAATCAGTGAAGTATGAAAATTTATTAGTATTCTATAAATTATTAATAACCACTAACTTATTTATGGTTTAAGAGAAAAACATGAAGATAAAAAGATTCATTAAGATTATTTGGATGCTTAATGTCCCTTAATTCCTTAATGGTTTAAAGAAAAGCACAGCATTACCGGATCACCATACCCGGCTTCACCGGACTTTGTACAAAGCTCAGCTTTCCTGCTTCATCTTCCGCCATCAGGATCATACCGTTAGAAGTAATTCCCCGTAACTTACGCGGAGCAAGATTGACCAGCACTGAAACAGGTTGACCGATCACCTCTTCCGGCGAAAAATGCTCTGCGATACCTGAAACAATCGTGCGCTGCTCAAAACCCAGATCCACGGTCAGCTGCAGTAATTTATCCGCTTTCGGGACCCTTTCCGCTGCTACGATCATACCTGTCCGGATATCCATTTTTGCAAAATCATCAAACTGTATTGTCTCCTTCACCGGAACAAATGCAGAATCGGATACCGGTTCCGCCGCAGAAGCAACCGCCTGGTTAGCCGCTTTAGAAGCCTCCAGCTTGGCGATCTGTGCAGCGACAACAGCATCGTCGATCTTTTCAAACAAAAGCTCCGGTTCACCTAACACCGTTCCATAAGGTACCAGCGTATCTCCGGTGACCCACAAACCGGCCGGTATCTTAAAGATCCGCTGCAGCCTGGTAGCTGTGAATGGCAGCAAAGGCTGAGCCAGCACGGTCAATCCGCCACAGATCTGCGCTGCTACATACAGGACGCGTTCCGTCGCCTGCTCATCCGTTTTGATCAGCTTCCATGGCTCATGGTCAGCCAGGTATTTATTTCCTGCAGAAGAAAGCTCATTCAGGGCCATCAGCGCATCCCTGAACCTGAAATGCTCAAAACAGCTGGCCATCCTATCCGCAGTGGCTTGCGCTGCTGCCAGCACCTCCCGGTCGGCCGCTGTCCGTTCAATCTCTTCTATAGTCGGCACAATACCTTTGTAATACTTATGCATCAGCACGACTACCCGGTTGATAAAGTTGCCCAGGTTGGCCACCAGCTCATTATTTACCCGCGCCTGGAAATCCTGCCAGGTAAATTCGCTGTCTTTATTTTCCGGCATGTTAGCAGTCAGCGTATACCTCAGCTCATCTTCTTTACCCGGAAATTCCTGCAGGTACTCATGCAGCCAGACCGCCCAGTTCCTGGAGGTAGATATCTTATCGCCCTGGAGATTCATGAATTCATTGGCGGGCACATTGTCCGGCAGGATATACTGTTGCGTAGCCTTCAGAATAGCCGGAAAAGTAATGCAATGAAAAACGATATTATCCTTACCGATGAAGTGCACCAGTTTCGTCTCCTCGCTCTGCCAGTATTCTTTCCAGGCATCAGCCGGCTTGCTCAGCAGATGAGCAGATTGCGGATGAGCAAATTCATAATGACCGTCATTGATCTCCTTAAAAAGCTGACGGGTCGCTGAAATATAGCCGATCGGCGCATCCAGCCAGACATATAAAACCTTACCCTCCGCTCCTTCTATTTCCGGCGGTACCGGTATTCCCCAGTCAAGATCCCGGGTCATCGCCCTGGGCTGCAGGCCTGCATCTATCCAGCTCATACATTGCCCGTAGACATGCGCTTTCCAGGTATCTTTTTTGGTTTTCAGCCAGTTTTGTATCACTTTCTGGTATTCATCCAGCTTCAGGTACCAATGTTTGGTCGGCCTCAATACCGGTGTGCTGCCGCTGATCGTGGAACGCGGAGCAATCAGATCCGTAGGATTCAGAGAGCTGCCGCACTTTTCACACTGGTCGCCATAGGCATTCTCATTGCTGCATTTAGGACACGTGCCCATGATATAGCGGTCGGCCAGGAACTGGTGAGCTTCTGTATCGTAGTACTGCTCACTTTCTTTCACCTCGAAAGCATTTTGAGCATCCAGTATTCTGAAAAATTCCTGGGAAGTTTCATAATGGATCGGCTCGGAAGTCCGGTGATAGATATCAAAAGAGATACCGAATCGCTTGAAACTATCCCTGATAATGGCGTTGTACTTATCTACTATTTCGCGGGGTGTTGTACCCTCTTTCTTGGCTTTGATCGTGATAGCGGCTCCATGTTCATCACTGCCACATACATACACCACATCTTTTCCCATCAGTCTCAGGTAACGCACATAGATATCGGAACTGATGTAAGCACCTGCAAGGTGGCCTATGTGCAGCGGACCATTGGCATATGGCAATGCAGCTGTGACAGTATATCTTTTCGGATCACTCATAATGTGCAAAGATAGATAAAGTACACCCTATCTCTTTCACCGCTGTTTTTAAAATTGTATATCCTTAATTAAAAAGAGAGTAATGATTTTCGGGCGGCTGTTCCTGCTATCGGCTTGTATCTTCCTTTCGCTCCGCTACAGGAAGGATATCGCCTTTATCAGGGCCGCAGTAGCAGAATACGTTAATGAGGATAATGGGTCGATGAAGGCTAACAGATAATTAGCAAATGAGTTAATATAAAAATGGATTAGTTGGAAACTAGAATCAGGAACCAAGATGCAGGACATAGATCGGTATGACGATAGATTAAATACCGTTCGGGGGCTGATTCCGATAATTATCGGTATCGGTATTACCCGCAAAAGCGGGTAACTGATAGCAGTAGTATTTTAGACACCTGCTTACGCAGGTGGTGAAAGGTATCATATTGGAAAACTGTATTTAGGTATCTATCGCAAATTGGATGTCAGCGAATATGATTGTCTATCGTCTATCGTCTGTGGTCCAGCTCATTATCCCATTTGCATATTATTCTCATTTAATCTGCGAATATGGTGGTTCGAGCTTACGATCAGCGTCCTTTTATCAGCAAAAACGGTGTTCCTATAACTATCGGAAGTGGTCCATTGTCTATTGTCCAACTTGTCACATTATTCATAATTTACATATTATTTAATACTTTCAGCAAATACAATGGTCTATTGTCTGTGGTCCGAATAACTGGGTACCAACCCATTATTTTATTAAGCGAACTCGATGGTCAGTGGTCTATTGTCCGCAGTCTGATTCATTATCACATTTCCACATTATTCTCATTTCTTATCGAACACGGTGGTCTTTGGACTATCTTCTGTGGTCCATTTGTCCAACTCATTATCCATCGCCGCATTATTCATGTAAAAGTTATATTACCTTAGCAGTGTATTCAGATCAGCATTTTAAACTCCTATAAATTTTTATTTGAATTTATAACGCTCAGTCATTTTTAAATTAATATTAAAGAAGCAACTTTTTTAATACTTCCTTAGTGAAGAATACGCTTCTTTAGTATTTTCGTATAGAAGCAGCATTTATTATGAAAGACTATTCAAGAGAATCTTTGGCACTTCACGAAGAGCTTCGTGGTAAGATCAGTGTCGAATTAAAAACTAATCTCAGCACCAAAAAAGATCTGACCCTGTGTTATTCTCCCGGCGTAGCAGAGCCTTGTATGCAGATTGCCAACGATCCGGATAAAGCCTGGACGCTGACCGTGAAAGGTAACATGGTGGCTGTCATCTCAGATGGTTCAGCTGTGTTAGGTCTCGGCAATATTGGACCGCTTGCTGCAATGCCGGTAATGGAAGGTAAAGCAATGTTATTCAAAAAATTCGGCGGTGTAGATGCATTTCCGATCTGCCTGGACACCCAGGATACTGAAGAGCTGATCAGAACGATCCGGCTTCTCGCTCCAACCTTCGGAGGCATTAACCTGGAAGATATATCCTCGCCAAGATGTTTTGAAATTGAAGAAAGATTACAGGATCTCGGTATCCCGGTTTTCCATGACGACCAACACGGTACTGCTATCGTTACCGTTGCAGGTCTGATCAATGCCTGTAAACTGCTCGGAAAGAAGGTCGAAGACCTGAGAGTAGTCATCAATGGTGCCGGTGCAGCCGGTATCGCTATCGCCAATCTTTTGTTAGGCAAAGATCAGGATCCTGATGTTTTTAAACCGGTCAAAGAAGTGATCCTCTGCGACACCAAAGGTGTGATCCACAGAGACAGAAAAGACCTGAACAGCCTGAAACAGCTGTTGTTAACTTACACTAACCCTAACAATATCAAAGGTACTGTACGCGACGCGATCGAAGGAGCAGATGTATTCATCGGTGTAAGCTCTGAAAACATCCTCAATGCAGACGATATCCGCACGATGGCAAAAGATCCGATCATCTTTGCAATGGCCAATCCTAACCCGGAAATCGCTCCTGCCGTTGCCTATGCAGGCGGAGCCGGAGTCGTCGGTACGGGAAGAAGTGACCTTCCTAACCAGGTCAATAACGTTCTGGCGTTTCCAGGTATCTTCAAAGGAGCTTTAGAGATCAGGGCAACCCGTATCACACCAAGGATGAAGCTCGCAGCGGCCTATGCTATCGCAGACGCAGTAGGTGAATTATCCAGGGACAACATTATACCTTCTTCACTCAATATGGGCGTAGCCGATAAAGTAGCAGAAGCGGTAAAAGCTGCCTGGCTGGATGAGCTGGAACTCAACCGATTAATGGAAGTAGTGAACCATCCTTTATAATAATAATAAAGATAAATTCTGATGGGGCCGGCATTTACCGGCCCTTCCTTTTTATATGTACTCATGTATAGCTATTCCGGTAAAACCGGTACTGCCTGAGTAAGGAGATATTTTATTTGACCAACCGTTTGGTTATTTTTCTCTAAAAATTTAGATTTACATTTTAATAAAAGATTTAGTTCAACAAAATAATTATAACACAATGAGCGTAACTGCTGAAATAAAAAACCTACTGAGAGGTGGTGAGTTCCTGGTAAAAGAGAGCAACCCGTTAGATGTTTTCACACCGTCGGATCTGGATGAAGAGCAATTAATGATCCTGCAGGCTACCAATGATTTCCTGGACAATGAAGTAATGCCTAAACGCGACCGTATCGAGGTTCAGGAAGAAGGTGTTACAACCGCTTTACTGGAACAAGCCGGAGAGCTCGGTCTGTTAGGTCTGGCTATTCCTGAAGAGTTTGGTGGTATGGGCAAAGACTTTAACACCAACTCCATCATCGTTGAGACCATGGCCAGGGCCCGTTCTTTCACTTTATCCTGGGGTGCGCACGTAGGTATCGGTACATTACCTATCGTTTATTTCGGCAACGACGAGCAAAAAGCAAAATATCTTCCTAAGCTGGCTTCCGGAGAGCTGAAAGCAGCTTACTGTCTGACTGAGCCAGGTTCAGGTTCTGATGCGCTTGGCGCTAAAACCCGCGCTGATCTGTCCGAAGATGGCAAATACTATGTGCTGAACGGACAAAAAATGTGGATCACTAATGCCGGTTTTGCGGACATTTATATCGTATTTGCAAAGATCGGCGGTGAGCAATTCTCCGGTTTCATCGTAGAAAGAACAATGGAAGGTCTTTCCCTGGGCGCAGAAGAAAAGAAGATGGGTATCAAAGGTTCTTCTACCCGCCAGGTATTCCTCGAAAACGTAAAAGTACCTGTAGAAAACCTTTTGGGTGAAGCAGGTAAAGGCCACCTGATCGCTTTCAACATCCTGAACATCGGCCGTTACAAACTGGCTGCCGGTTCTCTGGGTGCAGCAAAAGAAGTATTGGGTCTGGCTGCAAAATATGCCAATGAGCGCCAGCAGTTTAAAACGCCGATCTCTAAATTCGGTGCGATCCAGTACAAACTGGCAGAAATGGCTGTTCAGATCTATGCATTGGAGTCTGCCTGTTACAGAGTTTCTGACAAGATTGACAACTATGAGAAAAAACTTCTTGCTGAAGGTAAAGACTTCTCCAGCGCTATCCTCGGTGCTGCTGACGAATACGCTATCGAGTGCGCATTCCTGAAAGTACACGGTTCTGAAGTACTGGACTATGCAGTAGATGAAGCGGTACAGATCCACGGCGGTATGGGCTTCTCTGAAGAGACGCAGGTAGCCGGTGCTTATCGCGATGCACGGATCAACAGGATCTTCGAAGGTACCAATGAAATCAACAGGCTGCTGACCGTAGATCAATTGCTGAAAAGAGCGATGGGTGGTAAAATAGACCTCATGTCTGCTGCAATGGGTGTTCAGAAAGAGCTCATGTCTGTTCCTGATTTCGGAGCCGGTGAAGACGAAGGCGTATTAACCAACGAGATCAAAGCTGTACGCAATATCAAGAAAGCGATCCTGCTGGTTGCCGGCGCTGCTGTTCAGAAGCTGATGACCAAGCTGAAGCATGAGCAGGAGATCCTGATGAACATTGCTGACATGATCATCGATCTTTACGCTGCAGAATCTGCAGTACTGCGCGTTCAGAAGAAAATCGCTATCGCCGGAGAAGCTGCTGCTGAACTGGAGATCGCTATCGTGAAAACTTTTATAAGCGATGCTGTTGAACGCGTTAATCTCAACGGTAAGCATGCATTGCAATCTTTCGCTGAAGGTGACGAACTGAGAATGATGCTGATGGGATTGAAGAGATACACTAAACTCGATCCGTTCAATACCAAAGCTGCTCGCCGCGCCATCGCTGCAAAAATTTCTGAAGACGAAGGTTACAAGATATAATATCCGGAAACCATATTCTGAAAAGAGGCTACTTCACCGGTAGCCTCTTTTTATTTATACACCGCCCGTTCTTCAGGCTACTTTTTCATGTAAATAGCCGTTCTTTCCTGTATCTTACAGGCAGATCATAACGCAGCTATCCATGAAGAGCATACTGATAAGAACCCTTCTTATACTGATTACTACTCTATCCTTCGAAAATCATGGTTTTACGAAAAGTATTGTCTCCTGGAAAGATACATATACTTCCACAGCTCCACATTACCAGCGTTTTGTGGTACTTGGACTGAATACAACGGAAAATGAGCTGGTCAGGAAAGTAGAGAATTCTATAGTAGGTCTGCTCAAAAACTACTTCAATAAAGCCATATCGTTCGACAGCATCCGCAATGAGGCCTACACAGACCAGCCGCTCAGTAAAGACGTTGTGCTGAGCAATATCAGGAAAGTGCAGGCAGATGCCATTGTAACCTTTGCATTGATCAGCAGCAGCAGTAAAACCCGTTACAAAACCGGGAAATACTTCCCATCTTTTTCCTTTCCGTGGTACAGCAGCTTCTGGGGATATTATGCGCACTGGTACCCTGAAATGAAGAACAATTACCTGAACGATGCAGGCCGTTATTTCCTGGAGATCAACATATACGAAAGCGATACTCAGAACCTGGTCTGGTCCGGCCAGTCTGCTGCGCTATCTTACCAGGACCTCCACCAACAGTGCACTAACCTGGTAGAAAGAACGGTCAATCAGCTCAGAAGAGACGGGATCATCAATACTGAAAGGCCGGAAGAAGATTAATCAACCGGACACAGTTCCAGGCTCATATCCCAGACAGCTTTCTGAAGTCGCTCATTTTTTGCCAAAGGATTATAAGGTGCGATCTTTTCCTTCGCAAAATATTCTCCTGTAATATTGGCGACCTCTGGAGAAGACGCCAGATAAACAGATGTCATCGCTCCTTTCTCAACCGACACACTGGAATATTTCAGAAACAAAGACCAGGCGAGTGAGGAAAGCCAGCCTGTATTTTTCTTGCCGATATCCGTACGGACCCTTCCCGGATGCAGACAGTTCACTGTCACACCTGTACCGGCCAGCTGACGTGCGAGGTAATTGGTAAAAAGTATATTAACCAGCTTAGACTGAGCATAAGCCTTCAGAATCTGGTAGCCGCGATCACTGGTAAAAGATTCCAGGTCCACCTTTCCCATCTTGTTAGACCCTGATGAAACATTGACGATCCTTCCTGCAGGAGCGGCTTTGATATTCTCCAGCAATAAATTTGTCAGTAAAAAATATGCAAAATGATTCGTGGCAATGGTCATCTCAATATTATCTTCACTCAGCGTGAATCGGTCATACACAGCACCGGCATTATTGATCAGAACATCTATGACAGGCAGATCTTCCCGGATCCTGCTGACAACGTTCCTGATCGATTGCTGACTGGACAGATCAGCAATATAATACTTTGAACTGCGACCTTTACCTGCCTGAACAATGATATCTTTAGCAAGCTCCGCTTTAGCCGCATCTCTGGCAATAAAATATATCCTGGCGCCCTTCTCTGCAAGTACTTTAGCTGTTTCCAGTCCTATACCTGCAGTAGCCCCGGTGATCAAAACTACTTTTCCTTTCATAATAGACTTTAATAAATTCTGCTTGTAATTAAATATAATAAACTATGCCATATCCGGATACTGTTTGTCATACCCTGAATTGCAAAGGATCGCTTCTCTCCTTAGAAAACCCGGTGGTCATGGGCATCCTCAATCTGACAGACAATTCTTTTTATGACGGCGGAAGGTACCTCACGGTTGAGAAAGCGCTGGAAAGAGCACTGGAAATGGCAGAACAGGGTGCTGCGATCATTGATCTCGGCGCCGCTTCTTCTAAACCCGGAAGCCTGATCAGCGATCCGGATAAAGAAATTGAATTATTGCTCCCGGTGATCGGCGCCATCCTGAAAGAACGACCGGAAACTGTCCTGTCGGTTGATACCTATCACAGTACAGTAGCAGATGCAGCATTACAAGCCGGTGCTGCCATCATCAATGATATCAGCGGCGGCAATATTGATCCGGATATCCTGGATGTGTGTGCCCGTTACCAGGCACCTTTCATCCTGATGCATATGCAGGGCTTACCGGAAAACATGCAGGACCATCCACAATACCAGGATCTCCTTACAGATGTAACAGATTACTTTATCAGGCAGGTATATAAAGCCACAGAAGCAGGTATTAAAGATATCGTTATTGACCCGGGATTCGGATTCGGCAAAACTATAGCACAAAATTTCAAGCTTCTACGAAACCTGAATAGCTTCTGCTATATGTTGAACAGGCCCTTACTTGCCGGTCTCTCCCGTAAATCTATGATCTGGAAAACACTTAACAATACGCCCGAACAGGCGCTCAACGGGACCAGTGCCCTGAATATGGTTGCCCTACAGAATGGAGCTAAAATACTGCGGGTTCACGATGTCCGGGAAGCTACAGAAGTTATTCGCCTGTACAAGGCACTATATCAGTCCTGACTATACTTTCAAGGACCCGGTATAAAATCAAAAAGGGAGCCGAACAGCTCCCCTTTTATAACATGAAAAGTTCATCTATTAATGGTGATCACTTTCCAGCACTCTGTCACGAACCAATAGAATGCCGAGAATCATAGTAACAATCGCAATGAAGTAGGGGTAGAAAACGCCTGCCTGCGCTAAAGTCATTAAACCTTTATCTGAATTATAGTCCAGGAAAGCAGAACTGTTCCAGTATAAAAAAGTATTAACCAGGAGTACCACAAAGCTTAAGAAACATATAGCTGCTCCGAAAACACGCGTCATCATAATGTTGAAAAATATTTAGGGCAAAAATAGAGAATTAAAACCTTTGTTTCAGGAAAAATTTGAACCGAATGTAAATTTAACATTAAACCTATTCCATCCGCCGGACGCCTGCTGCCATCCAGATCGTAGTCAGCGCTACAGATACAGACAACAAGCCTACATAATTGTAATTCTCCAGTCTTCCGTTAGGCAATTCTACTACCATCCATCCGCTGACCAGGGAAGCTGTGCCACTGCCGAACTCGATCAGCGCGGTCCGTAAGCTCAGGAAAGCGCCCCGCTTGTCAGGACTGACCGCTCCGGTGATCATTGTCTGCGCGGGAATCATCCTGCCGCTGGTAAATATAAAAAACATCGTCGTAATGAATACGATCCCTACCATGGATACGTGCTCAACATGCGTGATCAGCAGGATAGAAACCAGGCTGAACAAAAGCATAATGGTATACACCTTAAAATGCCCTGCCTTGTCTGCCCAGCGTCCTATCATCGGAGCTGTAAAAAGTGTACATCCGCCGCCGATCAGGTAAATATATTTGATCACATCCTGCGTCAGGCCGATGTTCCTGATAGAATACGGTGTTATAAAAGGTATGATCAGAAAATGTCCCATGACCATGAAGTAAGCCAGCATCAGGGCTTTACGGGCGTTGCTGTCCACCAGTATGCTTGTTAATTCTTTCAAAGGATTTCTGCGTATACCGTGCTGAATATGCATTTTCATATCCGGCAGGATCTTAAATAATGCTATAAAAGCAGGAATGGTCAGAACGAATATAAACCTGAACGGAGCCTGCCAACCCCAGACATCGGCAATGAGCAATCCTAACGGAACACCCAGTACGGACGCAAATGCAAATGCCATAGAGATGATCCCCATGGCTGATCCTCTCCTTTCAAACGGAATGATGTCACTCATGATGGCCAGTACCACGCTTCCGGTCAGACCGCCGAAAGTACCGGTCATGACCCTGGCAGCCAGCAGCGCCTGATAATTTGGAGCCAGTGAACAAAAAAGCGTACTGGCGGCAAACATACCCAAGGTAAACATCAGCATCTGCTTCCTGTCGAACCTGTCCATATAGGCTGCAGCCAGAACACTGGAAATACCTGCACTTATAGAATAAGAAGATACCAGCCAGCTGAACTGACGGGGACCAATATCAAACACTTCCATCAGTTCGTTACCCAGAGGCATCAATACCATAAAGTCTACCACGTGGCAGAAATTGGTAAAGGCTAATAAATACAGGATGATCCTTTCGCTGTTCACTGACTTAAAGTTAAACTTGTTTATCCACTTTCAAACTTGATAAATCTCAAATAATTCCGGCAAAGCATTATTAATAATTATTCATTGAAAAACAATTAATTAAGAATAAAATTAAGCTTATTATAAAATAGAAACAGACTACTTCGACCGCTATTTACCAGTGCGCTTCTTAAGAATACTTAAAGTGATGAATCTATGTATCATTTTACATCATACGTACGTTATATTCGGAAATAAACTAACCACTTATGACCGGTTTGAGAGATTTCTTCTGGTTTTGCTCCGGCACCAACATCAGCATGTTGAAAAGGACCCCTTCAGAGCATCAAAAATATATAGGTATTGGCGCTACGGTATTTTTCACGGGAATCTTCGCGGGAATTGCTGCTGCCTACGCACTCTTTTATGTTTTCAACGACCTGCAAATCTACGTAAGGATCTTGGCTGCCATAGGTTTTGGCGCACTTTGGGGACTGATGATCTTCAACCTCGACAGGTATATTGTTTCCAGTATGAAGAAAAACGGAAGCCTCTGGGGGCAGCTCAAAATCGCGTTACCCCGGTTTCTGCTGGCAGCCGTAATTGCCCTGGTTATTTCCAAGCCTTTGGAACTGCAGATCTTCCATACTTCCATTGAATACAAGCTCAGGGAAATGGAGCAAAAGCAACTTCAAAAGATCGAAGCTCTAAAAGCTGACAGGTATCAAGAACCTATCGCCACCATTGAAAAGGAAATCGCCGCCCTGAAGGGAGAAATCGAAACCAAGACCGTTCAACGGAACCTGTTGGAAGAAGAAGCCCGCAAAGAAGCAGACGGAACCGGCGGAACCGGTAAAAGGGGATTGGCACAGGTGTACCAGATGAAAAAGGAAAATGCGCAGAAAGCAGACCAGGAGCTGCAACAGCTGATCGCTTTTAATACACCGCTGATTACAGCCAAACAACAAGAGCTGGATAAAGTCAGGGCCGAACTGGAGGCAGAACAAAAGAAGGTCAACGCCGGAGCTTACGACGGGTTTGATAAAAGGCTCAGCGCACTCGGCGCAGTAACGGCGGAAAATCCAACGATCGCTATCGCCAGCTGGTTTGTCATGCTGCTTTTCATTTGTATAGAGATTTCTCCGATCCTAGTCAAGTTATTGTCTTACAGGGGACCTTACGATGATATGCTGGAAAGCCACGAGAAAATTTTCGAACATCAGCGCATCCGTAAAATTGCAGTGCTGGATACAGAGACCGACATTAAACTCAAGGAACTGGAAATACAGAAAGAGCTGGAAATAGAGTATCTGAAAGAAAAGCTGATAGAGAAATACCAGAACAAAAAAAGATCCATTCAATGGATGGGTTAGTTGATCCCAAAACGCAGATGGGCCGGTCTTAGACCGGCCCATCTGCGTTTTATCAGGAAGATTACTTATTCTTTCCGTAACCCAATATTTTCAACATGCTCTCCGCAGATTGCTCTTCGTTGAACACCTGGGGGTACAGCTTGCCGTTTTCATCCTTATCGATAACAATATGCTTGGGACCCGGGATCAGGCAATGCTTGGTTCCACCATATCCGCTCAAAGAATCCTGGTAAGCTCCGGTATGGAAGAAACCGATATACAGTTTCTGGTCGCCGATGATCTTAGGCATATACACCTGGTTAATATGCACTTCCGAGTTGTAATAATCTGACACATCACAGCTCAGCCCTCCTATGATCGTCCGTTGATACACCTGGTACCAGTTATTGATCGGCAAGAGAATAAACCGCTGGTTCATACCCCAGGCATCAGGGATCGTCGTCATCAGGGAACCGTTGATCATATACCAGAGCTCAGAATCGTTCTGCTTCTTCTGACCGATCACCTCGAAAATCGTCGCACCGGATTCCCCGACTGTAAAGTTTCCGAATTCAGTATAGATATTAGGATGTTCAATTTCCGCCTCATCACAGAAGTTCTTGATCTTGCTGACAATCTCTTCAATGATATATCCGTGATCAAACTTAGAACCTAAAGAATAACGGATCGGCATACCGCCGCCGATGTTCAGGCTGCTCAGTTCCGGACACACCTTTTTGAGCTCTACATACATGCTCAGGCACTTGTTCAGCTCACTCCAGTAGTATGCACTGTCTTTGATACCCGAATCAATAAAGAAGTGCAGCATGCGCAGGTGCAGCTTAGGATTCGGCTTGATCTTCTCCAAGTAGAAAGGGATCATATCCCGCTGACGGATACCTAACCTGGACGTATAGAACTGATAGTTCGGCTCCTCTTCCGCAGCCATCCGGAGACCTATATTCATTTCTTTCTCCACCCCGGCATAAGCATCCAGCTCTTCCATATTATCCAGTACCGGCACCACATTGGTAAAACCGTCATTGAACAACTCTACGATGCTCCTGGTATACTGCTGTGGTTTGAAGCCATTGCAGATGATCCGTATTTTCTTGTCGATCTTTTTGCTCTCGTACAAGGCACGGATCAGGTTGATATCATAGTTGCTGGAAGTTTCGAGCTGCGCATTATTTTTCAGCACTTCGTCCAGCACAAAGGCAAAATGCGAACTCTTGGTGCAATAGCAGTAATAATAGTGACCATTATACCCCAAACTCTCGAATGCTTCGTGAAACCATCTCCTGGCCTTATTGATATTTTCTCCTATTTTGGGAAGATAACTGATCTTCAGCGGTGTACCGTGTATCTCGATCAGTTCTTTCAAGTCCACTTTGTTGAAGCGGAGCCAGTCGCCATCCAAATCAAACCCTTCTTGCGGAAAATAGTAGGTTTGTTCGATGAGGTCAATATAGCGGTCTCTCATTATTTACTATGGTACTCTTAAACAAGCAATCAAAAGTAATAACTTTGTACGTTCGTTATCGTGTCTAAATTGTAATTAAATTGGAAAAATTAAAGAGACTGCTCACACAAACTGTTATCAGTGCATTTAAAGACGCGTTCGGTGCTGACATCACAGCCGGCCAGCTGACCTTCAATGAAACGCCCAAAAACTTTACCGGAGATCTGACCCTGGTCGTTTTCCCGTTATTGAAGTATACTAAATTAAACCCGGAAGCTTCTGCAGATACCATAGGAAGATATCTTAAAGAACATTCAGAAATCGTTGAAGATTATAATGTTGTAAAAGGTTTCCTGAACATTATCGTGAGCGATCATTTCTGGATCAACTTCTTTACGGATGCCTTCCAGGATCCGGCTTATGGAAGACCTGAGGTCAAACCGGAAAAAGTCCTGATAGAATATTCCTCTCCTAACACGAACAAACCTTTACACCTTGGGCACGTCCGGAACAATGTCCTGGGATACGCGCTGTCAGGCGTGCTCAAAGCTGCAGGATATGATGTTTCTACCTGTAACCTGGTCAACGACCGGGGCATTCACATCTGTAAATCAATGCTGGCCTGGCAGCTATCCGGCAAAAACGATACACCGGAATCCACAGGAATGAAAGGAGATAAACTTGTAGGACACTACTATGTGGAATTTGAGAAATTGCTACAGGAAGAAACGAAACCTCTCATGGAGGCAGCGCTCCGGAAAGACTGGACAGCTTTCTCCAACACGAACACTCAACCGATAACAGCGGCAGTAGAAAGATATGAGCAAGCTGCGGACGAGGATAAAAAGAAAGAGTTGCTGGATGCCGTTAAAACGCTGGTCAGAAATGCCACTCCGGTCATGCAGGATGCCAGAACCATGCTCCAACAATGGGAAGCCGGGGATGAAGCCGTTGTGACGCTCTGGAAGAAAATGAACGGCTGGGTGTATGATGGCTTTGCCGTGACTTATAAAGCACTCGGTGTCAGCTTTGATAAGACATATTATGAGTCCAACACCTATCTCCTCGGTAAAGACATCGTACAAGACGGATTAGACCGCGGCATACTGTTCCGGAAAGAAGACGGCAGCGTCTGGATCGATCTGACTGAAGACGGTCTGGATCAGAAGCTGCTGCTCCGCTCTGATGGCACATCCGTATATATTACTCAAGATCTCGGCACGGCGGATCTGAGATATGATGATTTCAAAATGGACCGCGCAATCTATGTGGTTGGCAATGAGCAGGAATATCATTTCAAAGTATTGCAGCTGATCCTTCAGAAACTCGGAAGACCTTATGCGCAGGGCTTGTATCACTTTTCATATGGTATGGTCGATCTGCCCGGCGGAAAGATGAAATCCAGGGAAGGAACAGTCGTAGATGCTGATGACCTGATCGCCGATATGATCGCCACTGCAAAGGAAAATACAGAGGCATTGGGTAAAACAGAAGATTTCACGGCAGACGAAGCGCAGAACCTGTATAAAATCCTGGGATTAGGTGCTTTGAAATTCTACCTGCTGAGAGTAGATCCCCGTAAGCGGATCCTGTTCAACCCGGAAGAATCTATCGATCTGCATGGTTATACCGGGCCATTTGTACAATATGCTTATGCCCGTATTCAAAGTATACTGAGGAGATATGCCGCTGAAGGTAAAACACTGAGCACTCCGGAAATTACGCACCTGGATACTGTAGAAAAAGAGCTCATCATGAAATTGGCCGCTTACGAATCTGTGATCGAACTGGCTGCTGCGGAAATGAATCCTGCCAAGCTTGTTGACTACATCTATGAGCTGGCTAAACTGTACAACCGTTTCTACGCGGAGCTCAGCATCTTCAACGACGGCGAGGTCTCTACACAAAAAAGAGTAGCACTCTCTGCTATGACCGGCAAAGTGATCGCTGACGGTTTCAGCATTGTAGGGATAAAGGTTCCGGACAGGATGTGATGGGATAATGTGGCAATGTGATAATGTGACGATAGATCAATGAATGCTGTCGCGGCGCTGATATGAAAATTGATGAATTAGTGAGTATATGAATGTAAAAAGGAGGTAATAACCAACCATTTATACCAATGACTATTCTACGTACTGATGACCATTTCTCATTCTTCGATGGCTCGCAGCATCAAGCCACCATGGAAAAGACCGTAAACACGCTCTCTTATCTGTTTATCATCGATGGCTTTCTGGAAATAATGATGGCGGAAAAATAACCAGGTAGAGGAAGATCGGTAAACATTGGTATGCCTGGGGAACAATTTAAAAACAGGTTGGAGAGAAAGAAGGTAGCAGCATCTTATATATCAGGCAGACTAAAGTAAAACCGGGACCCAGTCAATGGAACATTGAGATAAACTGATCTGCCAGCCAAAAACTTCAACAGTCATCGTACTGACACCAAATTAATCCAAATGGAGAAAAACAAAATCGAGAGCAAAACAAATGAACCGGCTCAAAGCCCTTTTGTCCAGACTTTCTTCCACGGCACAAAGGCTGACTTAAAACCCGGGGATCTTATTAAGCCAGAGATTAATTCCAACTACGGACAAAGAAAAAAAGCGAAATACATCTACCTGACAGCAACCCTGGACGCCGCTATCTGGGGCGCTGAACTTGCTTCCGGTGAAGGCCGGGAAAGGATCTACCTGGTAGAACCAACAGGACAAATTGAGGATGATCCTAATTTAACTGATAAAAAATACCCGGGTAACCCGACAAAATCTTATCGTTCAGCCCATCCGTTTAAAGTTGTCGGAGAAGTTACCATCTGGCATGGACACGCTCCTGAAAAGGTTAAAGCAATGAAAGACGGATTAGCGAGGCTTAAGGAACAAGGTATTGAAGCGATCGAAGATTGAGATGTCTGGCACCGGATACGGCTCTTCTATTAAAGCCCGGCCCTATATCTTTATAACACTTACATCGCTACCGTCTTATCTCCTACGCGGGCGTAAACCCGCCAGTGGCCTTTTTCGTCAGTAGCTGCATAAGGTTTCTTTAAGGGCCTGATCACCCTGGCCTCCAGCACCTCCACCTTATTCTCAGCATGGATGTAAAATTCCAGGTCGACCGGAGGATCACAGAAATATTCAGCAGCTTCGTGCAAGGTATACATCTCTTCTTCCGCATCTACACCGGTGATATGACCTGAATCATTGATTCCCACCAGCAGGCGTCCGCCTTTCCCGTTAGCAAAAGCCGCCAGTGTCCGGGCAATCTTCTGCTCACTGGAGATGGTCTGCTTGAAATCCTGCTCTTCATGCTCTCCTTCAGCTATGAACAACTGCAACTCATCCCAGTCATTGATGTATTTAGGAAAGAATCTCATGCATCACTTAAATTGGTCAGATAATCTGTCCAGCAATAGTACATAATTTCTCATAACTTAGCTTACTATACAAAATATCCTGCATGCTAGAACCAGTCATACCCAATATAAAGGATTGGCCCATTGCGAAAATTGCGCGGCATCAAGACGAAATTTTACAAGAAGTCGTAGCTGAAAGTATTTCACAACTGCAAAAGCAGAACGCACATGCAGGTGCTCTGAGAGATATGATTGCAAAAGCAGTCTACCTGGAGCGCATCAGGATCAAAAATGAGTCCTGGGAAGTAGATCCGGAAGACGAGCCTGCCTTCTGGTCTAAAGTAAAAAAGAAGCTGACCAACAGTGATCCCAGCCTGGTAGACAGGGAAGAAGTCCGGAAAATCGAACAGGATCTGCTGACGGACATTGTACGGCGGTACTCAGAAGAGATCCTCGGCAATTTTGACCCTAAATTATACTGGTTTGCCCAGCAAACATTGCCGTTGTTTTTTGGCAGGCTGCTCAATGCCTCTACAGGAAGCATCCGGGCGATCTTTAAGCCCAAGATCCTGCTCAAGGACCGCCTGTTCATCACGGGTCCGGTAGAAAAGATCCGGCACCTCGCCACCAAAGGTACGATCATCCTCGTTCCCACGCATTTCAGCAACCTCGATTCGATCATGATCGGTTATGGCATGGACATGATCGGTTTGCCGGCTTTCCAATACGGCGCCGGCCTGAACCTGTTTAACAGCCGGATATTCGGCTATTTTATGGGTAATCTTGGTGCCTATAAGCTGGACAGACGGAAGAAGAACAGCATTTATATAGAAACGCTCAAGGCGTATTCCCGCATCAATGTATATAACGGAGCACACACTATCTTTTTTCCGGGCGGCACCCGGTCGAGATCAGGTTCTATAGAAAATGAGCTTAAGCTGGGATTAGTAGGTACTGTGATCGATGCGCAGCGGATGCACTTTGAACGTAATCCGCCCGGTGAAGCGCCTAAAATATTCATCTTACCGTTGACGGTCAGCTATCACTTTGTGCTGGAAGCCTCTTCCCTGATATCAGAACACCTGAAACGCACGGGTAAGGAACAGTTCCTGTTGCCGGATGACCAGTTCCAGAGCTTCAAATCCATCTTCAAGTTCTTTTGGGAACTGTTCGGCGCTTCTTCGGATATTACTTTGTCGTTCAGTGAGCCGATGGATATCTTCGGCAATGCGGTGGATGAAGACGGTAACAGCATCGATAAATTCGGCAAACCGGTCGATATCCGGAATTACTTTGTCACGAAAGGTGAGATCCGGCACGATCCGCAGCGGGACCAGGAATATACCAAGATGCTTGGCGACATCATTCTCCAGAAATTCATGACCGGCAACACGGTCTATTCTTCGCACATGGTATCTTTTGTAGCTTTTGAAATGCTTAGTAAAAGGTATAATGATTCGGATATCTTTACTGTGCTGCGTTTACCGGAAGAGGACCGCGAAATCCCATGGGACGACTTTGTATTCGCCTGCAACAGGGTCAGGGACGAGCTTTACAACCTGAACAATAATAATAAGGTGAAGCTCGCTCCGCATATGACCTGGGAAATGGAGGATATTATTGAACACGGCATCCGCAACGTGGGTATGTACCACGCTGCCAAACCGATCATCCGCACGAAGGAAGGCAACATTTCCAGTGAGGATTTGAAACTATTGTTTTTCTATCACAACCGACTCGAGGGCTATGGTTTACAAAAATGCATCTGATAAAAGCCCGGTAGGCGTCATCGGGGCCGGCAGCTTCGGTACTGCCGTGGCCAATCTCCTTGCAGAGAATGGTCCCGTACTCCTCTACTCCCGTAAGCAGGAACGTGTGGACGAGATCAACAACACCAAGCGCAATGCCGGACACAATATCCATCCGAACATCCTCGCGAGCGGTAATATAGAGGATATCTGCAGGCAATGTTACCTGTTGTTTCCAAGCGTACCTTCCGACAGCTTCAGAAGTATGATGAAGGACTTCGCTCCTTTTCTGCGGCCGGATCATATCCTGGTACATACGACTAAAGGATTCGATATACAACTTCCCAAAGGTGACAATATCCTGGATAAAGATATAAAAATAGGCCCTTCGGATATCATGACCATGAGCAAGGTCATTCTGCAGGAAAGCAATGTCCGCCGGGTCGGCTGCATGTCGGGACCTAACCTTGCCCGGGAACTGGCAGCCAATCAACCGGCAGCCACTGTGATCGCCAGCAGGTTTGACGAAGTCATCCGGGAAGCTACACTGGCTATAAAGAGCAGCAGGTTCCAGGTATACGCCAGCCATGACATGTTCGGAGTAGAGCTGGCGGGTGTTCTGAAAAACACCATGGCACTGGCAGCCGGCGCACTCGGAGGCATGGATTACGGCCAGAATACTATGGCCTTCCTGATCTCAAGAGGACTGCGGGAAATGATCAAGCTGGGCACCGCGCTGGGCGCCGACAAATCCGCCTTCCTGGGACTGGCAGGAATCGGAGACCTCGTGGCAACCTGTACTTCTCCGTTGAGCCGCAACTATACCGTCGGTTATCGCCTGGCTAAAGGAGAATCACTGGACCATATTATCGCTACCTCATCAGAAGTGGCAGAAGGTCTCAAAACCGTCAATATCTGTAAGATACTGGCAGAAAGGCTGCACCTCAACCTACCGATCATCCTGACAACCTACCGAGTTCTGTTTGAAGATATGGATACCAAAGAGGGACTGGCCTACCTGATGGAATACCAATGGAGCAGGGACGTAGATTACGTGTAGCATGGAAATCAGAGAAAACCACCTGGAAGTCACCAGGACAGCCAGAGTCTTTACCCTGGGCACCTTAAGCCCGGAGACCCGCTATATATGGATAGCGTTACATGGCTACGCTATGCTGGCCGGATATTTTATAAAGAAGTTTGAGCACTTCGACCTGGATGAACATTATATCATCGCGCCAGAAGGACTCTCGAGATTTTACCGGGATGGTTTGACAGGTCGTGTTGGCGCATCGTGGATGACCAGTGAAAGCAGAGATACTGAAATAAGAGATTATAGCTCTTATCTGCAGGCTGTTTATGATCAATACATCCCGGAAGCATACCGGTCTGCCCGGATCATAGGATTCGGTTTTTCGCAGGGTGTTTCCACCCTGTTCCGATGGCTGAACCAAAATACTGCGAGAGCAGATATCCTTGTTGCCTGGGCCGGCACTATCTCTGAAGATGTCCTAAACAACTGGCAACTCGGTGAGCGTCCTGTTTACGCCCTCACTGGCGACAGCGATCCGCTGATAGATGCTTCTAAAGCCGGAGCTTACCTGGAAAAAATTCAAAAAATCACACCTGCTTTTAAATTAATCACTTATGTAGGCGGTCACCAGATCATTTCTGCTGATTTAGAGAAACTTCTTGATTTAATAATTAAAAAAGAGGTCATTTGAGACAAAAAATTAAAAAACGTCCTGCTTCTTTAACAGCGCATTAACATTTTTAAGAAAATCTTGACTTTAGCTGGCTGGATCGGGCTGCTATATTTGTCACTCACCAAAAATGGTAATGGATGAAAGTTTTAAGATTTTTACTGTTCATATTGTTTGCAGGAGTGCTGACAGCCCATGCACAGGACGATTTTAAAGGCACTGCATCTTTCTACGCAGATAAGTTTGTAGGTCAGAAAACAGCTAACGGAGATATTTATAATCATTATAAGTATACCTGTGCACACAAAACGCTGCCATTCGGCACAAAACTGAGAGTAACAAATCTCGACAATAACAAGAGTGTCATCGTTATAGTGAATGACAGAGGCCCTTTTGTAAAATCCAGAGTGCTGGACCTGTCCAAATCCGCAGCGCAACAGATCAATATGCTGCACAAAGGCCTTGCCAATGTTTATGTAGAAATCCTAGACGGTAACAGCCTTCCTATTGATGAAGAATCACTCGAACTTTCAGAAGTCTATACTTTTTAAGAGATCATCTGTACTATAAAAGCGAAGGCGGCCTTTCAGGCCGCCTTCGCTTTTTCATCCCGACCGGACAGATTATACGGATAATCCTATACCCGCAACAGCTTTTTAGTAAAATGTTAGCAAGTAAATAGCCTGCCAAACGTGAATTCCTATTGGATTTTTTACATGATTCTGTATTTTTACAGCCCGTTGAGAAAAAGGCCTCATAGTTAAATGGATAGAACGGAAGTTTCCTAAACTTTAAATCCAGGTTCGATTCCTGGTGAGGCCACCCAGAAACAAATAAAGCTAAGTGTATCAATCACTTAGCTTTTCTTCTTTAAAAAATATGCTATTGTCATAGCCTTTCGGATGTTACAATACATGACCGGTAACTGAACAGTCAGCTATTTGTGCTTTCAGATGCTCTCAGTATGTCTGTGATGGTCTTTTTATCCGGTGTATAATTTAAAGGACAGTTTTCTTACCGGCTTACCGCTTTTTTATAAATTTATAACGCTAAAGATATTGCACACACCCGATGCACAAGCTGTTCCGGTTCGTAGAAACACAAGATCCAGTTTATCCACAGGTAATCAGAGAATTACGAAATGGATACAAGGCATCGGCCTGGCTCCCCTTTATTTTCCCCCAGCTTTACGGCCTGGAAAATGATCCGGAGAACCGGTTGTTCGAATTACAGAGCACGCACGAAGCCAGGGCGTATCTGAGTCATCCTATCCTGGGCCCGCGATTACTGGAATGTACGGAACTGATCCTCCACATCCAGCGTAAAACGATACTGGCGATCCTCGGCTCTCCTGATTTTATGCGTTTCAAAGCCAGCATGACACTATTCTCTTACATCAGTGAAAGCGGCTCTGTCTTTCACCTGGTGCTGGCCAAGTACTTTTCCAACAAGATGGATACCCAAACACTGCAGATCATCAAGGAAGAAATGGAGAACCCGACATCGGACCATATTTCCTGGCTGGAAGAGTACAGAACCGCCAACAAGAATGCAGATGACCTGAGCGATCTACGGGCTGAGATCTTCAGGGAAACCCTACAGATCAGCCTTAACGGCAGCTACCAGGTAGATCATGCGACCATCATGTTTGATCCGCCCCACGAAGTAATCAAGAATACTGTCTTTTACAGCAGCGTCCCGAAGATCCAGAGCTTCGCCGCCCGTTATGAAACCAACCTCATCGTGACCAAAGCAGATGCCATAGATATCGCACAGATCCTCATCGCTACCGGCTGTAATCCTGCTATCCATATATCCGCCAACCGACAAAAACCAGGCGGCGCTGTGATCAACGGCGCAGATGGTATCGAAGAAGAGATCTTCCGGAGAAGCAATATCTGCAGTGCTCTGTATCAATATACGGATGAGGCAGACCTGTACGATATCCGCCGACATCCGGAACACAGCTATCCTATCCACAGGCATACCGGTGGGATCTACACTCCTTACATCACGATCTTCCGCAGTTCAGAGATCAATGGCTACTGCCTGCTCAAGCAACCTCACAAATTGTCTTTTATCCACGTTCCGGCACTCAATTCGCCGGAGCTCATATCCGTACATGGAGAATGGCGGATAGCCACGTCTCTGACCGAAACGATCAGGGAAAAGGTCAGGACCATTCTGAGGATCGCATTCCAGGGCATGCATGACAGCATTATTCTGAATGCGTTCGGATGTGATCACCATAAAAATCCGCCGAAACATGTGGCAGAACTGATCAAGGAAGTGATCCAGGAACAGGAATTCAGGAACATCTTCAGGATGATCGTTTTTGCTATTACGGATGATCCGGAAAAGTGGCGGGAATATAATCCACATGGCAACCTGTTACCTTTCCTGACTACTTTCTCCTGAAAAACCTGTGTTTTGTCATAATGTACTGGCAGAGATCGGTATAATTATGCATTTTTAGATTTTCCAGGTATAATGTTTGAATACGGTCAGCTTATGAAAAGTATATTGATCTCCCTGATAACCATATCTCTGCTTGCACTGGCCGTACAGTGCAGCAATGCCAGGAACACCGGTACAAATCCAAGTAATGAAACTGTTGAAGATATCGGTCAACCAGCCACAGAAGAACCGACTGACCCGGTCAACTACGGATGGCTGTATGAAAAATTTGAAAGAGGCGTAACCTTCTATGGCAGCGGTAATGAACCTTTTTGGGCACTGGAGTTCAACCGGGGTAATTATATTCAATTCACGAACCTCGACGGCTGGAATATCACGGTACCGATGACAGCTCCTGCAATAGATACCACCTTCCATTCCTACACTTATGCTGCAGAATCTGAAACGGGAACTTTAAAGGTTGTTCTGGAATCCAATTATTGCCAGGATAACATGTCCGGTAAAGCGTATGCCTACAGCATAGAAGTGACGGTCAGGAACAAAGCCAGTGACCAGGAAATAACAGTACAAGGTTGCGGCGCATATGTTCCTTACTTTGCGCTGAATGATATCTGGATGTTATATTCTATCAATGGTGAAGTGCTCGACAAGAAAACGCTGGCAGGCCATATTCCAAGACTGGAATTCAACTTTGAGCTTGGGAAAATCCTGGGCAATGCGGGCTGTAATGAATATTCAGCTGGTTTCAGCGAAGAAAATGCTTTGCTGAGTATCGGAGACGTCCTTTCTACCAAGAAAGCCTGCTCTCAGCTTGTGCTGGAACAAAAGTATGTTCGCCTGATTTCCGGTCAGACTTATACTGCTATAGTTACCGATGGAACGCTGACCCTCAAAAATGCACAGAATACGCTGGTGTTCAAACACACGGATTAAATGGGCCAATGTGGCGATATGCCGATGGATCAATGAATGCTGACGCAAGGCTAATGGGGTAATTAGCAAATGTACTAATGTGTAAATGAGACAATTAGTGAATTAATGCGGTAATATGATGAATGCGACAATGGCCATTTTGGAGTTGACTCTGATACGAAAGCGATTGGTATCGGAAATCGAAACCCGGTGGCTAAGGCTAATGGGACAATATGCCGATGGCTCAATAAAGCTAAAGCAAGACTAATGTGATAATTAGCAAATGAGTAAATGAATGTGGTAATGGATTAATTGAAATCATGCCGATAACTATCGGCATCACCAACCGTAGTTCGAGCTTACAATCATCATCTTTTCATTAGCAAAAACGGTGTTCCGATAACTATCGGAAGTGGTATCTGTGGTCTATTGTCCATGGTCCGTGGTCTTGACAACTGTGGTTTAAATTATTTTCCATCCAACACATTGACGTCACCAATCCATCATTTCCTGCCACTTTGCAAGATTGGTGCATTATTTGATAATATTGTACATATTGTATTTAATTTAGTTAAGATTATGAGAGCACATAGATTTATGACCGGAATCCTTTCGGTCTCTTTAGTAACCTTTATAGCCAGCTGCAACAATCAAGACAAAGAAGCTAAAAGAATAGAAGCAGCAGATACGATTGCCTACGAAACCAGGACTTATGACATCCCCGACACCCGGTACAGTTCGGACCCGGCATTGCAAACCCATTTCAAGGTCACTTATCCGGATATCATTGAGAAGGTACCATCGGCCGTTAAAGACAGTATTGCAGCACACATTGCAGCTTTCATAGAAGATTCCGAAACACCTGTCCAGAACTTCCCTAAAATCGAGCAACAGGCACAGAAACTTTTCGATGAATACGCTGAAGTATATGCTGAATTCAAAAACGAAACTTCATGGCTGGTCGACAAACAAGTCAAAATAGAAGGTAAGCTCGGCAACCTGCTATCTATCTCCTTTTCAGAATCTTCGTATAAAGGCGGGGCACATCCCAATTCATCAACGATCTTTAAAGTATTCGATCTGACCAATGGCAAAGTCATCAGCTTGTATCAGATCCTTGATCCGGCAAAAAAAGACCAGCTGAATGCATTGAGACTCAAAACGCTGAATGACATGAAAGAAAGTGCTATGCCGGGCGGAGAATGGAAAACCTATATGTTTAATGAAGCTTTTGAACCGGCAGGTAACTTTAATACCAATGAGAATTTTAGCCTGACCAAAGACTCGATCCAGTTTTTCTACAACAGCTATGATATCGCTGCTTACGCATTTGGTCCGACCAGCTTAAAGATCCCCCTCTCCGAGATCAAGCCTTTTGTCAATCCAAAATCGGAATACGCCAGATACCTGACACAATAACTTATTACAACCGATTTATCAGGAAGGAGCCTCGCGCTCCTTTTTTATTTAGAGGACAGCTTTATAGTTTACAATTCAGTTATTTTTGTACACATGTTACCAGGAGTCTGCCAACTGTCATACCGGGAAAACCAGCTTGCTGAGATCGCCGGCCAACTGCTGAATAAAGCAGGTGATATAAAGGTATGGACATTCACCGGGAACCTGGGAGCCGGAAAAACAACATTGATCAAAGAGATCTGCAGACAACTAGGGAGCAGAGATACCGTCACCAGCCCAACCTACGCCATAGCCAATCAATATCTTTCAGAACAAGGAGATATCTATCACATAGATGCTTACCGGCTTGACGATGAAGAAGAAGCTTTTGACGCAGGGGTTGACGAGATGATACACAGCGGGGCATATTGCTTCATAGAATGGCCCAAAAAGATCAGCCATCTGCTTCCTGAACATTACCTGTCCATCGATATACAAACCGATAACGATCTGAGGATCCTAGAATACCAGAAATTATGAGCGAGCAGTTAGAAAGCACCTTACAGAAGATAAAGAAAGAATTCAGGCTGACTCCGAAGGAAGCCCTGGCAGAGCTGTCACCGATCCAGCGTTCTTTATTCATCGGTATTCCCAAAGAAACAGCCTTCCAGGAACGAAGAATTGCCCTCACCCCTAATTCTGTGGCAACGCTGATCAACCAGGGACATCGTATCCTGGTAGAATACGGCGCCGGCTGTGCATCGAATTTTGAAGATGAAGAATATCTCAATGCCGGTGCAGACATGACCTACAGCAAAGAAGATGTCTTCAAAGCCGGCGTTCTGCTCAAAACAGCTCCTATCATCCCTGAAGAAATCCACCTTTTACAACAGCATCAGGTGATTATCTCTCCTCTGCTCCTGCCTACACTAAATAAAAGTACACTGAAAAGCCTGATGCAAAAACGCATTACTGCGATGGCCTATGAATACATCAAAAGCGATTATAATCACTACCCTTTTTCAGCTTCTATGGGAGAGATCGCCGGAAACTATTCTATCATCCTGGCGGGTAAATACCTGGGAAATGATTACGGAAAAGGTGTGCTTCTGGGCGGTATTGCCGGGCAGCCGCCCTGTAAGGTACTCATCATCGGCGCCGGGGCAGTGGGTGCGGCAGCGGCCAAATCCGCAACAGGACTAGGTGCTCAGGTACAGGTATTTGATGATAACATCTACAGGCTGAATCAGCTTCAAAATAATCTCGGTCAGAAGATATACACCTCCGTTATAGATCCTCTGAACCTGAAGAAGAACCTGAGCAGAGCGGATGTCGTCATTGCTGCATTACACGCACCCAACGGAAGAACTCCCTGCGTAGTCTCCGAATCCATGGTAGCAGGTATGAAAAAAGGTGCTGTGGTGATCGATGTGAGCATAGACCACGGAGGCTGTTTTGAAACATCCCGGGTAACCAACCACGATGAACCGATCTTTGTAAAGCACGGTGTTATCCACTATTGTGTACCCAATATCACCTCCAGCGTCTCCAGAACTGCGTCTTACGCTTTAAGTAATATCCTGGCACCTATATTCAGAAATATCGGCCAGGCCGGGGGTGTAGAACAGCAGATTCGTTTCAACGCAGGACTCCGGAACGGCACTTACCTGTATAAAGGTGCATTGACCAAAGAATTTATAGCCCAGAAATATGAACTGAAGTTCACAGATCTGGAACTGATTCTGAGCACTGAATTCTGACGGCCTTTAATAGATCTCCGTAACGAAACGGGAAGATACCCAACGGGACTCTACCGTATCGATCTTGTACCAGTCTTCATTCTTTTCGAAGATAGTCAGGATGGTTCCCCTTTGCAGAAAGTCTATTGTCTCGCCCGTTACATCCGAATTATTGCGTACCCTTAACTTATCGGAAGTGACCAATACTTTGCCGATAGGATTTTTATCCACTGCATACTCAGATACGCTTTTATGGATCTTATATTTCACTTTGAGCAGCAGGAAGAATTCGTCTAACGCTTCCTCCAGTTTATTCCCTCTGAAAAACCGGGATCCCGGACTGCTCTTTCGCACAGATTTTTCATAATCGTGATTTATGTCACCTGTTACAGGATCATACCAGTGTGCAAAAGTCACACTTTCAGGAACCGGTTCTATATTGAATTTTCTACATATAATTGCTGCAACATCCAATACGGCCTGTTCCTGCAGTCCGCTCATCTTGTCAGAATCAAAATTTCCGAATACTCCGATAGAAATATCAGCACCCATATCTTTCGGCAAACCTCCCGGAATGTCATTAAACGGCCTGCAAATTCCCACCTTTCCGTCCGGCAATATTACAACATGATGACAAAGAGAGGTATATCCATAATACCTGTGATAAATATCAAGATCAAAAATTGAACTTAGTGGTTTTTTCGCATCATACTTGTCGTAACTTAATGGAGCTGTATGCTCAATAACAACGTTATTAATATATCTACTAACGCGCTCGTTAAGCATAAATTCCAGAAAATCACCAAGCGATAACACTTGATAACCCGGATTATTTTTCGGCATCACACACAATTTGTTCACCAAAATAGCTAAAAAATGTAAACCCGAAAAGAATTATTAAAGTTTTATTTAAGTACACCTTCATCCCTCAATACGGATTTCACCATATTAATCGCATTAAAGCCACCTAATGTTACAATATTATATAATACATTCTCTTTTCTACCAGTGTGTTGCAGAATTTCACCAAGTGTCATTCCCTTTTTATTCAACCGGACAACAGTACCATAAAAATCTTCCAGGTCCTGCAGCTTTTTATGCAAATGCCCTTTACCGTTCCTGATTTTCGGGTTGTGGCTGCATAGTAAAACATCAAAATCCAGTGAGCAAAGCAGCCTGATGCTATCGATCTGCTGACGCATGCTCTCAAAATTTGCAAAATATTTAATCCTTTCCGCAACAAATAAATCACCGCTGAACAGCCAACCCTTCTCTTTTGCATAATAAGAATAGTGGTCGTGGCTGTGCCCCGGTGTATAGATCGGCTGCAAGGTATACTTACCAGTATCTATAACATCTGTTTCGAGCAAGGGCAATGCGGTAAACCTGGCAACCTGCCCGTTCAGCAGATACCCCAGCGGGGACATATTATATCCCTTTCTAAGAATCTTCACTGCCTCAGGATGTGCGTAAACAGGAACCTTCCACCGCCTCTTAAGATAAGCTGCATTACCGGAATGATCCTCGTGGAAATGCGTAAGAACAATCTTTCCTATACCCTGACCGTCCAGGTTACGGATCACCTCAGATTTACTGTGACGCTGAGCAGTATCAATCAACGTATCTCCCAGGTGAAAGGTATAAACGGTCTGAACATTCTTATTCATCCTATAGACTGAAAACCTATAGTACTTCAAATCCTCGAACTGGTATGCTCTTGACTTAATCATCAACAATAAAAATACATCTTGCAACAATAATTCGTTGCAACATCGTTTTAATTCTCGATTATCACTTTCTGATCAATTGACTGCACCAGTGTCCCGAATCCTTCACAATTCTGCGCTGTGTATCATGGTCTACGTGCACAATTCCAAACCCCGGCCCGTATCCTTCTGTCCATTCAAAATTATCCAGGAGACTCCAGACGAAGCAGTTCTGCCATTGGAAGCATCTTTTATTTTACCCTTCTCAGAAGAAAATACATCCCACCATATCGAAGAGCTTTTGCCATCCAAATTACAGGCACCTTAGATCTCGTAGGCAGCAGTAACAACGCAATAACAAGTCCGGAAAAATAAAAATAAGATCTTGCGCACCGGTTAATAAAGAAGTATGAATGGCCAGCCTGCACCCGGTATCTCTTCGGATTTCCTAAAATCTTGTTATGAAAGTGCTTAAAACTTGTTAAAAATTTCCGACTCCGAAACCGCGGTATAATGAGTGATGTATATACAGTTATTATGGAAAAGGAAGTAATAAATATAGATATATTAAAAGCTTTTGTTTGGTTTTACCTGACGCTGATGTTCACGTTACTGATTGTTATATAAGCCTGACGATTGCAGTTCAATATTTGTCATGAAAAGCCTAATTTTACCGGCTTAGAGAGATTCATCGCATGAAGAAAATATTGGTTGCCAATCGCGGCGAGATAGCACTAAGAGTAATGAGAACTGCAAAAGCTATGGGAATTGCTACCGTAGCGATCTTTTCCGAAGCAGACAGGAAAGCACCACACGTAAGATTTGCCGATGAAGCCGTGTGTGTAGGCCCTGCGGCATCCAAAGAATCTTATCTCAGAATTGACAAAATCATAGAAGTCGCCCTAGAATTAGGGGTAGACGGTATACATCCCGGTTACGGCTTTCTGTCCGAAAATGCAGCATTTGCCCGGGCAGTCGAAAAAGCAGGCATACAATTTATAGGACCCAGCCCTGAATCCATAGAAATAATGGGAAGCAAACTGGCTGCAAAGCAGGCGGTAGCTCAATTCGACGTCCCACTAGTGCCGGGAACCGATCAGCCGATCTCCGATGTGGAAACCGCCAAAAGACTGGCAGTAGAAATAGGATTTCCTATCCTCATCAAAGCTTCAGCCGGCGGCGGCGGAAAAGGTATGCGCCTGGTATATGAAGAATCGGAACTGGAAGAACAGATGAAAATGGCAGTCAGTGAAGCGACTTCTGCTTTTGGTGACGGAAGTGTCTTTATCGAAAAGTTCGTCAGCTCTCCCAGACATATAGAGATCCAGGTATTGGGAGACACGCACGGGAATATCGTTTATCTTTTCGAGCGGGAATGCTCCATTCAAAGAAGACATCAGAAAGTAGTGGAAGAGGCGCCTTCAGCTGTGGTTTCCCCGGAGATGAGAAAAGCCATGGGTGAAGCAGCCGTGAAAGTAGCCAAAGCTGTTAATTATGTCGGAGCCGGAACTGTAGAATTCATTGTTGATGAACGGCTTAATTTCTATTTCCTGGAAATGAATACCCGTCTGCAGGTGGAACATCCTGTAACGGAAATGATCACAGGCATTGACCTGGTGAAAGAACAGATACAGATCGCCAGAGGTGAAGAGATTTCTTTTACACAGGAAGATCTTCAGATTCTTGGTCATGCTATAGAATTGCGTGTATACGCAGAAGATCCGGAAAACAACTTCTTACCGGATATCGGTCTGCTCACGACCTACCAGCCACCTTCCGGCCCTGGTATCCGGGTAGATGACGGTATGGAAGAAGGCATGGAAATTCCTATCTACTACGACCCTATGATCGCCAAGCTGGCTACCTTCGGCCATACCAGGGAAGAAGCGATACAACGGATGAAAGAAGCGATCGACGCTTACAAGGTGGTAGGAGCTAAAACCACTTTACCTTTTGGCACCTTTGTCATGAATCATCCCGCTTTTATTACAGGAAATTTTGATACCAAGTTCGTAGATAAATATTTCAGGCCTAACGAGACAGATCCAACATCATTCGAGCTCGCAGCATTATTAGCCTCAGAGATATATCACAACAGGAATAATACAGTCAGTTTCCAGGAAAAAGGAAACCTGTACAGAAGAAGTAAATGGCCTATCCACAGAGGATAAACCATTGATTCTCTATTTTTCTGAAGCCACTACAAATTCATGATCAATTACTTGTAATTCCCTGACCAGCCAGTCTATAAAAGATTGCCCCTGGACAGCATACAGGTTCATGAAATTATCAGTCCGCTCCTGCAAACCGTTATCCGGAAACAGGCTCTGATATATACTGTCTATCTGCTTAAGCATTGTCTCATTTTGATGCTTCAGCGCTCTTATCATTCTGCTTTCGAGATGTTCTATCATCGCTTGTATCTTCTGAGAGTCCGCTCCTGCAGCAGGTCCTAATGTAGGATCTATCGCCATCAGCTTCTTTTTCACCCGTTCCATCAGAAGCACCATCTCCGCTTTTTCTGTCACCAGATCTGCATCTACCGCAATATCCTGTAAAACAATCTCCTTTTTCAACTGATCCTTAGGTTTGAACAGGTCCCCGGCCTGCAAATGAAGCTTAGTCACTTTTTTAGCAGCTGCACCATATATATATAAGAGAGAGGTCCTGGGAATCAGTACCGGATACCTGACACCTGCGGCTTTAAATACTTCGGGTAGTTGCAGCCAGTAAGCCATTTCTCCGCCACCACCTATAAACCCGATAGCAGGAAGCACGCTCTGCTGGAACACCGGTCTTAAAACCACATTGGGACTAAATCGTTCCGGGTATTGTTCCAATTCCTCCAGTAAGGCCGCTTCAGTAAAGGATTTATCTCCTGCAGCAAAGCCACTTTCAGTGCTGACAATACGCTCACGGGAGCCATTCAGGTAAAACAGGTTAATTTCCCTGGGTGTAGCCTGTACATGATAACCCTGTTTCTGTAAGCTTTCAGAACGTGTCGACACTAATGCATTGGAGAACTGCTCTTTCAGCTCTTTTTGAATAACAGGTATCATGGCGCTTTTGAGCACATGATCATCGCCATCAACGATCACCAAGCCATATTTTCCGAACAAAGCATTGACCAGCGTACGGGAAGCTGCCTCCATATCGGGCTGACTATATGCCCTGGTAATCAGTGCCTGCAAGCCATCCGTATCTTTATCTCCCAGGAGCATTTTCAATTCTTCAATAACCGGCTCTACTCCCTTCAGAGAGAAACGGCCGACAGCTCCCTGCTGATCCGTCTGCCAGGTAAGCGTTTTACCAAATAACCGGATGTGATTTATCTCTTCAAAATCGTGGTCTTCACTTCCCATCCAGTAAACCGGAACAAAATGCCGATCAGGGTACATGGCCGATAATTTGCGGACCAGCGCTATAGCGTTAGCAATTTTAATCACGTAGTATAGAGGTCCTCCCAGCAGGCAGAGCTGATGAGCAGTAACAATCACATAGGTATTATCCCGTTTAAAGAGCTCGATATTCTGTTCTACGGTCTCATACAGATCCACTTCTGAATATTGTCGCCGGATGGCCTCACGCAGCACAGACCGGTCAATTTTAAGCGGGTATGGAATTTCTAACTGTTGCTGTAATCCTTCATATCCTGTTGCAAAAGGAGGCCGGACACTTTCGGGCAGCCTTCCAGCAACATAATCTATCAGAAGCTTAGAGAAATAATTTGTTTCACTAAACTTGAGTTGTTCAATAATCATGTAAAAATCAATATTACTATAAGAGCTGTATCTTATAGCGAAGATACAATGCATGTGACTGCATCTTTACTAAATAATGTTATCGTTTTATTTGCCAGCGATCAATTTCCTGAGACTTTCCAGCATATAAAAAGGAGCATCTACGGAAGCTGAATTAGCCATCCCATCCGGCACGTTTCCTCCGGGAGAGCTATACGCCTGGTGGGTCACTTCCACATATCCGTCCGCAACAGGTGTTAATTTCCAGTATCCTTTCATTTTAGGTACCCTTACGACATCTTTTACTTCGGGTACCAGGTCCGGCACGCCACTGACATCGATCAGCACAACCCCGTTCTTATCCGGCTTATTGACTACATAATGCGTAACGACATCTCTGTTGGAAGCCGGCCATGGCGTAGCGATGATCATATAAGTATAAAAGTCACTATCACTGACTTGCTTAACCATTTTGACACTGCCGGCTTTTGCTTTGTATATAAATTTATCGTGCAGCTTGTAATTAGTAAGATAATTCAACACCTGGCCCACACTCCCTTTGATCTTCACCGTACCTTTAAATTCTTTCAGTTTACTTCCCTCCATTTTCCGGTTGTATATGGTAATTCCGTCTTTTTCCTTTACCATTTCCCACTTTTCCTGTGCAATTGCGAATTGTATAGTGAATACACTCAGGGCCAAAGCTAAAAATCTTCTCATGCAGTGTCTTTATTTTTGGATATAGCGAAAATCATGCCTCAAAAAAATCTTTAAAAAAAAGTGAGAGAATTGCTTTATAATAAAAAATATACTAGATTTGAGACATGAACTAAAGCAGTTTACCGTCAGGTTCTGCATTTTTTCATAGTGGGGGTTAATGGGGATAAGAGAAATCTTATCCCTTTTTTTATTGTTAAGGTTATCTTTGTTCAATGCACCCGCAATCTCTGCTCATCAGCATACAGGTCATTTGCTTCAGCCTGACCTGGCTTCACCTGGTTTATGGCATCACCCCTACACTATATATCTTCAGCTTTTTTACCCACCAGGAGGATCCGGGAACATTACCTCAATGGATGATACACACCAATTACATGATAGCAGCAGTTCTGGCAACAACCGGAACAGGTGTAATGATCCGGCTAAAGATCCTGCGAACCTTATTATCTGTTGCAATTACGTTCCTGGGTATCACGCTGGCCGGCTTATGTTTTCAGGCTCCCGGTTATCTGATTAATCTGCCCTTGTATCTCTATATTGTGCTGCTTCCGTTGATCCTGTACAATGTACTTGAAAAACGGGTTAACGGGATCAGAATACTCAGCAGAACTGCTGTTGCGGCGATCCTGCTCGGGTGCGCTTTATTATGGTGCGGTTGGTTAGTCCCTGGTCCGGAAAAGGTTTCCGGTATCTTCCGGATATTATCTCCGGTTGCCTTATTGATCGCAGCAGGTATTTTCTGGAACAAGTATGAGAAAAGGGCTTTACAATTCTCGGTGATACTGATTGTCGTCCATGCCTTGAGTGCACTGCTGAATTACCGGCCGGACAGCGCAGATTTTTTCATACTCGGTATACCAATAGTTATTCTGCGATTGGCTCCGGTTTTCTTTATCTCCTGGCTGCTCAATATTTATTCTCCCAAATCATAAAAAGAAAAAGCCCGGTCAGACCGGGCTTTTTCCTATTGAGCTTGAATAATTTGCTTTGACTCTCTGAGCTTTCTGTCAATCTGTCCTGTGAGGAAATGAAAGATCATTATGAAATCCGAACAAAAGCTCCAGATCGGATATTGGAAGGTGGCTGGTTTATTCTTTTCAAATACAAAATGACCCACCCAGGCAAAACCATAACCTAATACCGGCATCAGCAGGAACTTCCACCAGACAGGATCAATGATGGCCCAGACCACAACACCTATAAACAGGCTGGTTCCTATGTAGTGAAGTACCCTGCAAGTGGTATCTGAATGCTCTGTCAGATAATACGGGTAAAACTCACTGAGCGACTTATATTTCTTTTCAGACATAGCAATAGTTTTTGGCAACAATAAAGATAAGCAAATTCAACAAAAACTTATTTAATTAATGTCTGCAAACCGAAGACCTTTGCATTGTGAATCCTGTTAAACAAGCATATGTATATATGCACCTGGCGGTACTGCTCTGGAGCATTACCGCCATCCTCGGCAAACTGATCTCCCTGGCGGAATTTCCCCTGGTCTGGTTCCGCATGCTGATCACCAGCCTTGTTTTGTTGATGTTTCCCAGTGTATTCAATGCCTTAAAGAGATACAATTTCCGGCAAACTATCCCGTTGCTGCTGACAGGTGTCATCGTAGCGATCCATTGGGTAGCCTTCTACGGCGCTATCAAGCTGACCAATGCTTCTGTCGCCGTAGCTTGCCTCGGCACTTCATCCGTTTTTGCAGCTATACTGGAACCTCTTATTCTTAAGAGTGCTTTCAATAAAAGCGATATTCTGCTCGGAAGCGGTATGACCCTTGCCATTTACCTGATATCGAATGCCAGTCCGGAAGGTTTTTTCCTGGGCATCTGCCTGGGCGTCTTTGCCGCGTTTCTCGCCGCATTGTTTTCCATCCTGAATAAGAAATATTCCAACGATTACCCGGCAACGTACCTGACCTTCGCAGAAATGTCGGGCGGCTGGCTTTTCCTTACCCTGATCCTACCATTTTACATCCATTTCAAACCAGGCTATTTTCACCTGCCGGACCTGGAAGATACCAGTCTCCTGCTGGTATTGTCTATCGCCTGCACAATCGTCCCTTTCACCCTTTCCATCCTGGCATTAAGGCACATCTCCGCCTTTACAGGTGTTTTCATTGTCAACCTGGAACCTTTATACACAATCATTATTGCCGCAGTTTTCCTTCAGGAACATAAAGAAGTGAACCTGAATTTTTATTTCGGAGTGATTTTAATCACACTTTTAATGATCATCAATACGGCCTATAAAAGCAGACAAAAAGCCTGATAAGCAAAAGGATATAACATTAATGTACAATATTGTCAATACCAGACCGGTCAAATCATGTAAAAAATATATTAAAAATGAAACCTCATAAGTGGCATCTCCGTAACTATTACCGAGACACATAAAAAAATAATACACTTATGAAACAATTAAAGATCACAACCAAGATTACGTCCAGAGATTCATACTCCATTGACAAATACTTAAATGAAATTTCCAAATTACCCTTACTGAAAGAAGATGAAGAAGTTGAACTGGCCCGAAGGATCAGACAAGGTGATAAGAAAGCACTGGAACGACTTACCAAATCCAATCTTCGCTTCGTAGTATCAGTAGCTAAACAATATCAGAATCAGGGTCTGTCACTGAATGATCTGATCAATGAAGGTAATATCGGCCTGATCAAAGCAGCAACCAAGTTTGATGAAACCAAAGGTTTTAAGTTTATTTCTTACGCTGTCTGGTGGATCCGTCAGTCTATCCTTCAGGCACTTATTGAACAACCCCGGCTTGTCCGTCTGCCGATGAACAAGGCGACCATTTATAACCGGATCTCAAAAGTTGCCAATGAATTTGAACAAGTCAACGAGCGCGAGCCTACTAACGAAGAACTGGCAGAACTGATGGAAATGAGACCGGATGAGCTCCATACACTCAAATCCTGCCTGAGCTTCCACGTCTCCACCGACCAACCGATCAACGGCGAAGAAGACACAACAGCCGGTGATGTCATGCCGGACGATTCCATTCCAAGTCCGGACAACGAACTGCACGAAGCAGCACTCCAGGAACAACTACAGGATGTATTATCTATCCTGTCAGAAAGAGAACTGCTGATCATCAAATACTATTTCGGTCTGAATGCTTTCAACCAGCACTATAGCCTGGACGAAATAGGAGAAAAGATGTCGCTGACCCGCGAGCGTGTCCGTCAATTAAAAGATAAATCCATTAAGAAGATCCGGAAATCATCTGTAACCTCCGGTCTGAAAACATACCTGTGCCAATAATCACCGGCCTGAATGATCAAAATCAGGGCACTCTAAAATTTAGAGTGCCTTTTTATTTATCTTTATGACATGCGAACACCGATCATAGCGCCTTCTGTATTATCCGCTGATTTTGCCGATCTGAAAACCTCTTTTCAGTTATTTCATAACAGCCAGGCAGACTGGGTACATATCGATATCATGGACGGCAGGTTCGTTCCGAACATCAGTTTCGGATTTCCCGTAATGGCAGCTATGCGTAAGCTTACTGACAAGTTTTTCGATGTACACCTGATGATCGTGGAGCCGGAAAAATATCTCGCTGAATTTAAAAAGGCAGGAGCAGAACAAATCACGGTACACCTGGAGGCCTGCGCGCACCTCCACAGGACGATTCAGCAAATTCACGACCTGGGATTAAAAGCAGGCGTCGCAGTCAATCCGCATTCTCCTGTGCACCTACTGGAAGATATTCTTGAAGATATCGATCTCGTTTGCCTCATGTCTGTCAACCCGGGATTCGGCGGGCAAAAGTTCATTCCGGGCACGATCAGGAAAATCAGGCAGCTCAAAGACCTGATCCGGTCAGCTAACTCAAAAGCACTGATCGAAATCGACGGCGGCGTGACACTGGACAATGCGCCGGCCATTTTTGAAGCCGGAGCGGATGTGCTGGTAGCAGGCAGCTCCGTATTCAACGCGCCGGATCCTGTAGCCGCAGCCAATCAGTTGAAAAATATTTCCGTCTAAACCACGTTACCCCCGATATGACCCGACTGATCGCCGTTCTTCTTGTACTGCTGCCCATCTCTCAGCTTCTGGCTCAAAGTATTGAATTGCAAGGAACTGTAAAAGATGCTAACGGCAAAGGAATAGAAGGTGTCAATATATTTGTCAGCGAAACCAGAACTGCAGGCAGTATTTCGGACAAAGACGGAAACTATTCCATCCTGCTCAGGACGGATAATAATAAGGTGATCACTGTCGTCTTCAGACACGTCAGTTACACTGAAAAGAGAGTCAGGATTCAACCGGCTTTAGGAAAAAAGCAGACGCTGAACATAGTACTGGCAGAATCCTATAATGAACTGGATTCCACCGTCATTTCTATGGACAGAACCCAAAATTATGATGTAGGTGAAACGAGGATTGATCCCAAGAATACCATTATGTTGCCTTCCGGAAGCGGAAATGCCGTAACTGATCTGATCAAAACCTTGCCCGGAGTAGTATCCAACAATGAATTGTCCTCACAATACTCTGTAAAGGGAGGTAATTATGATGAAAACCTCATTTATGTCAACGATTTTGAGATCTACCGTCCTCTTTTGGTCTCCAACAGCCAGCAGGAAGGGTTAAGCTTCATCAATCCCGACCTGACGCAGAGTGTTTCCTTCAATGCAGGCGGTTTCGAGGCAAAATACGGCGACAAGATGTCCAGCGTATTGAACATCCGGTACAAAAGACCTACCAAATTCGGCGGCAGCGCTACGCTCAGCTTATTAGGGGCATCCGCACACCTGGAAGGAGCGACCAAAGATCAGAAACTGATGTACCTCGTGGGTTTCAGGTATAAAAACAATGCTTACCTGCTGGGTAGCCTGGATCAGAAAGGCGAATATAATCCGCAGTTCATCGATCTGCAAACCAACATCATTTATAAACCCAGTCCTAAAACAGAAGTAGAGCTCCTGCTGGCGCATAACAACAATACGTTCAAATTCACCCCGGAAACACAATCGACCACGACAGGATCTTTTAACCAGGTGCTCCGGCTCTCCGTTTACTTCGACGGCAATGAAGCCTCCTCATTCAAGAATACGATGGGCGGCATTGCATTTAAATTCATGCCCAATTCCAGGTCGATCTATAAGATCATGGGATCTTCCTGGCGGTTGCAGGAAAATGAAAGTTTCAATATCATAGGAGAATACTACCTGGATGAGATAGAATCCGACTTTGACAGCGATAATTTCGGCAAGGTAAAAAACAACCTGGGCATAGGCACTTTCCAGGACTGGACAAGAAACAAGCTCCGTGGTAATATTTACAGCCTGGGCATGAGAAACGCCCATCTTCTGAAGGATCACACCCTGGAATGGGGCGCTTCCGTCCAGTACGAACACTTTGAAGATGAGCTCAGCGAATGGGAACGGGTAGATTCTGCAGGATTCTCTGTTCCCTATACAGGGAGCTATCCTACTATTATCAACCGCCTGAAATCCAACCTGGAACTGGAGAGCTACAGATTCCAGGGTTATGTCCAGGATGAATGGCAAATCCTGGACGGCAGGAACAAACTCTCTGTCAACGGAGGACTCCGTTTCCATTATTGGAGTGTCAACAAGCAATTTTTGGCCAGTCCGAGGATACAGCTATATTTCAAACCGGCCACTAAAAAAGATCTTACACTGAAAGTATCCGGCGGTCTGTATGCTCAACCCCCTCTTTACAGGGAAATCAGGGATTTCGACGGTTTCCTGAACCCGGAAGTAAGGGCTCAGAAAGCGTATCAGTTTGTGGTAGGTTCAGAGCTGAATTTCAAAATGTGGAACAGGAACTTCAAATTCACTTCTGAAGCATACTATAAGCACCTGGTGGATATCATTCCTTACCAGGTAGAAGATGTACGCATCCGGTATTTTGCCGATAACAACGCCAAAGGTTATGCCGCAGGATTAGGATTAAGATTATTCGGAGAATTTGTAAAAGGTACTGATTCCTGGATCAGTTTCAGTGTTCTGAAAACGGCTGAAGATATTCTGAATGATTCCTATTACCGGTATTATAACGAAGCCGGAGAACTGATCACCGGGCTCAGCCAGGACCAGGTAGCAGTAGACAGTACGATCATTTACCCGGGATATATCCGCCGTCCCTCAGATCAACGGTTTAATGTCAGTATCTTCTTCCAGGACTACCTGGCTAAGAACAAGAATTTCAAAATGCACATGCAATTACAGATCGGCAGCGGCCTGCCCTTCGGACCTCCGGATCGTAAACGATACAATGACGTCTTCAAGATGCCTCCTTACAGAAGAGTAGATATAGGTTTCTCCTATCTGCTGGTGGACGGAGAGAAACAGCATAAGAGCTCTTTCTTCAACAACTTTGACAAAATATGGCTCAGCGCTGAGGTATTGAACCTGCTGGGTGTGCAGAATACACTTTCTTACAGATGGGTTAAAGATATCCGTAATGTCGTCTGGCCGCTTCCCAATTACCTGACATCCCGGAGAATCAATGTAAAGCTATACGTGAGCTTTTAATTCCCGTATCGGACGATATTGATCTATCAATGGTCATTTTCAGTAAGATCTGCTCTCCCCTATCCATTATACTTTCGCTTACTTAATTATGATGGCCTGATTGACGGGCAATACATCCTATCATAATGCAGACAGTAAAATGGAGGCCTAGTTATCCGATTTAGACTATATCTTTATTATCATTAAAAAGAAACGGTTATGAAATGGGAAGGCAGACGTCAAAGCACCAATGTAGAAGACCGCAGAGGCATGGGAAAAGGCACTAAAGCCATTGCAGGTGGAGGTATTATAGGCATTATTGTTCTACTGATCAGCATCTTTGGAGGAGAGACCGGACAACAGATCGCCCCGGTTCTCCAGGAATTGCAAAACACTCAGGTAGAACAATCTGCTGAAAGAACATTAACTCCTGAAGAGGTAGAAACCGGCCAGTTTGTAGCTACCGTCTTCGGCGATACAGAGGATGTCTGGCATAAGATCTTCCGGGAGAACGGCAGCACTTACATTGAACCTAAAATGATCTTATTCACAGGACAAGTCGCCACGGCCTGCGGCAATGCCTCCTCTGCTGCCGGACCTTTTTACTGTCCAGCTGATCAGAAGGTCTATATGGATCTGGATTTCTTCAATGAACTGAAAAGCCGATTTGGTGCTCAGGGAGGTGATTTCGCGATCGCTTATGTTATCGCACATGAAGTCGGCCACCACGTCCAGACTATATTAGGTACTTCTGCCCAGGTCCGCCAACAACAACAGCAAATGAATCAAACAGCTGCAAATCAACTTACTGTACGACAGGAGCTCCAGGCGGATTTTTATGCAGGTGTATGGGCCCACCACAATCAACAATACCTGGAAGAAGGAGACATTGAAGAAGCCCTGAGCGCAGCTCATGCAGTCGGAGATGATGCCATTCAGAAGAGAGTTCAGGGACACGTTGTGCCGGATGCTTTCACACACGGCACTTCAGAACAACGTAAAAGATGGTTTATGCTCGGCTACAAAACAGGAGATATTACCCGTGGCAATACCTTCTCTGTCCGGTATGAAAATCTCTGAACGAATCTGCTCCGGAACAAGAGATCAGTTACCTGGCACCGAGCGTGGTCTTATGCAAATGCGGCACAAGGATACCGATCGCAGCACCTACCACATATCCCGTCAGAATATCTGTAAGATAATGCTTCCCTCCACCATACCTGAGCAATCCTACCGTCAGGGGCAACACTGCAGCGCCGGTCCAGACTGCCGGATTCCATTTATTGCCCGGATTCAGGTCCGTATATACTTTGGCTGTAAAAAAGGCACTGGCAGCTGTCATAGAAGTATGGCCTGAGAAGAACGAAGCTCTGGCATCTTTAGCCATTTTAGTTTCCAGCGGCACATCATCATAATACACATACGGACGGTTACGTCTGACCAGTTCCTTTGTCATACCGGTCAGCGCATAGGTCAGCGCAAATGTTTCCGCCCACATCGGCGCGATATACTTGAATTCATTCCTGGCTTTTTTGTCAATAAAGAGCAATGCAGGCGTGGCAACGGACGCTACAAGACCTATATCGCTCCACAGATGGATCTTTTTATTATAAGAGCGATTGATAGACGATCTGTCAAATTTATTGACATCATAAGCCAGGCTGTTCACTTCCAATTCGGTGAAGCCCTGATTTCTTTTTTGTTTAACCAGAGCTGTCGTTCCGGCTCCTATCGTGATCACACCTATAGGAATATCCAGAGCCGGCTTGAATTTATAAGTCTGTGCTTCAGCAATAGACATCCAGAGGATAGCGGATGCCATAACAAACATTGAAAGAATACGTCTCATATTTCAAAAATAGGGTTTTATTTAGTTCCTTTACATCCGGAAAAAGTGTGTAAAAGATATTTATAAAAAAATTACAGTGAGACTGATTTTCATGCTCGCCTTTCTTCTACCTTCACTTGTGGCGGCGCAGGCTACCACATTCGGAGGAAAGATATTGGATATGGACACCCAGGAGCCCATTCCCAATGCGACTATGACTTTACTCGTCAGGGGTTCTTCAGAAAAAATTTCTGCCCAGACCAATGAGCACGGCTATTACCAGATCACTTTACCGGAAGCCTGGCTGGAAGGAGAATATCCCATGATGCTGGAAGCCGAACACTATTTCCAGGTCAACGGGATCGTACTTGTGAATCATGGTGCGGAGAGAAATTTTCACATGAAGCACAAACCAGAGATCAGGGAAGAAGAAATCAAACCGGTCAGAATACCTCCTACCAGCAACCTGGTCTTCCTGATCGACATCTCTGCCTCGATGAATGAAGAAGGTAAAATCGACATGCTGAAAATGGCGCTTAAGCATCTGGCCTCCCTGCTCCGGCCAACCGACAAAGTCAGCATTGTTACCTATTCCAGTTCTGCACAGCTTTATCTGCCTCCGGCCGGCGCCAACGAGCTGGATAAGATCAACGCTGCTATAGATTCCCTCACCTGCCGCGGTATCACCATGGGCGGTCTCGGACTGGATATGGCCTTTACTGTCGCCAAAAAGAGCTATATACACGAAGGAAACAATAAAGTCATCCTGGTCACAGACGGCCGTTTTACCAGCACGGAAAGCAGGCAGTATAAGACCATGGAAAAACTCATCACCAAGATGTATTCCCGGAAGATCGCCTTATCTGTCTTCTCTTTCGGCAGGCTGACACAGAAAACCAAGGATAACCTCAAAAACATGTCCGTACTGGGCGGCGGCACATACGCACATATAGAATCCGAAGAAATGGCCATCGAAGAAATGGTCGATGAAGCTAACAACCTGGGCGCTTTCAAGTAAACTTTAACAAGATAATTATACTGATGACCTTTGCAGATATCCCGATAATCTGCAGAATATCTTATTTTCATACTGATATGATAAGAACTCTACTTTTTTTAGTCAGCATATATTCCTGTTTCACCAGTGCATTTGCGCAGACAGATTATTACAATAATATCGACCCTGATTTGCGGTGCCAGGCTTTAAAAGATGCCTTACAGACACTGATCTCCAACGATTATGTTGCCAGAGATTATGACGCGACGCTCAATTTCATGAAAGAAAATGATAAGTACCTGGGAACAGACGGGAAAAACTATATCTGGGATATGTATTCAGATGTTCCAGGCGAAACGCCGCCGTACAGGTACCTGGTCAACGAAGCCTGCGGTACAGATGCGAGCGCTACTGCCGAAGGTATCTGCTGGAACCGGGAGCACAGCATGCCGGCATCCTGGTTTGCCAATGCCACACCAACGTATACAGATATCGTCAACCTGGTTCCTACGGACGGCTATGTCAACAACCGGCGGAGCAATAACCCGATCGCTAAAATAGCGGCTGCCAGCTGGACGTCCGGGAACGGCAGCAAAGTGGGCTCCAGTGCTGTTACAGGTGTTTCAGGCACTGTTTTCGAACCGATCGACAGCTATAAAGGCGACTTTGCCAGGATCATGCTGTATATGATCGTCCGCTATGCAGATAATGTCTCCTCCTGGACCAATAGTGATGCCAGAAGAGTGCTGGGTACGGATCCGTTGATGGGTTACAAAAAAGAATACCTGGACATGCTGATCGAATGGCACGAACAGGATCCGCCTTCTGAAAAAGAGATCCTAAGGAATGCAAGGATCCAGGTATTTCAGAAAAACAGGAACCCGTTTGTTGACAGGCCCGAATATGTCTCCTACATCTGGAAAACTGAAGATTGTAAGGCAGTCGGCGTTAAAGACTATGAGAAACTTTCCGTACAACTTTATCCGAATCCTTCCGGAAACGGGTATATATACGTTCAGAATGCTCTAGTCAAAGGACAGTATTATTCTATTTCCGATATCAGCGGCAGAATACTGGTCAGCTCCCGGCTCAATACCGCTGAAATAGATGTAAGAGGCTTAAGCAACGGGACTTATTTCCTCTTTCTGGAAGAAGACACTAAAACTGGTTACAGCAAATTTGTAATCGCACAATAGGGATTACCTATTTTTGTTAGATTAAAATTAACTTTGACACATCAGCTAAGTCAATCCAATTGACTGACGCTTCAACATAAATAAAATACAATGGGATGTAGCAGTTGCGGAACCGCCCCGGGTGGTTGCAAAAGCACAGGAAGATGCAGCTCTGGTGGTTGCTCTATGATGCAGGTATACGATTGGTTATCAGATATAGCGTTGGCCCCTCATGACAGGTTCAACATTTACGAGGTAAGTTTCAAGAATGGCGCACGGAAAGGTTTTTTTATCAATAACGACAATCTTGACCTATATACAGGTGATTCTATAATAGTAGAGGCACAGATCGGTTATGATATCGGTAAGGTCTCTCTGGGTGGTGAACTGGTCAAGGTCCAGATGAAAAAGCGCAAAGTCAAGGAGACTGATGAATTACCGCGTATTCTCAGAATCGCCAATGAACGGGAACTGGAGCTTATGGAAGAAGCCCGGTCCAGGGAAAAAGAGACGATGCTCAAAGCCAGGATCATGGCCCGCAGCCTCGGGCTGGATATGAAGCTGGGAGACGTAGAATACCAGGCCGACTGTAAAAAAGCCACCTTTTATTATACAGCCAATCACCGGGTGGATTTCAGGGAACTGATCAAGGAACTGGCCCGTGAGTTCAGGGTAAAAATAGAAATGCGCCAGATCGGTGCCAGGCAGGAAGCCGGCCGTGTGGGCGGGATCGGATCTTGCGGCCGGGAATTGTGCTGCTCTACCTGGCTGACCAACTTCAAGTCTGTCAATACCTCTGCTGCGAGGTATCAGAACCTGTCGATCAATCAGACCAAATTGTCCGGTCAGTGCGGAAGACTGAAATGCTGCCTCAATTACGAGCTGGACACCTATCTCGATGCGCTTAAAGATTTTCCTGAGCGGGCAGATCATATAGAGACAGAAGCCGGTGTCGCAAAACTGGTTAAAACAGATATCCTGAAAGGACTGATGTTTTACGTATATCCGACTTCCGGCACCTTCTATCCTATCCCGATTGATAAGGTCAAATTCATCCTTGATCAGAACCGCAAGGGCAAGAAGCCTGCGGACCTGCTGGAAGTGGCTGAAATACAGGAAAAAGTGGATGCTATCGAGTTTGCGGACGTCGTGGGACAGGTATCTTTACGCAGTCTGGAGAAGACAGAACAACGCTCCAGGAACAAGAAAAAGAAAGCCAACCGGGAAGCTCAGAAACCGGAGAATCAACCGCAAAAGAACGCTCCAAAACAGCAGCAGAATAGAAAGAACTCTCCTCAGCAGCAACCGGCAGAGAAAAAAGATAAGCCGTCCAATCATTTCTTACCTGATAAAGGAGAAAACAAGGAGGCACCTTTTGTAGAGAGTCCATCTGAACGGCTGAATAATCCCGGAAAAAGTAACCGGCCCAAGAAACGGAAGAAGCCTGGGGGAAATAAGCCTAACAACAATTCTACCGAAAATAAGGCATAACAGAAGTCCATATGCTTCTGACCTGGCAAAACGGGGAGGTCTGCAGTTGTAAGGCCTCTCCGTCCTTTGCCAGAATAATATAATTTACCTCTTACTGCCAATTTCAGGCTTATCATCAGGCAGCTACATTTATTAGGTCCTTTGCAGGTATTGACGGCTACATTTATGTCAATATTTTTTATAAAAGATATACTACCCGACAATTTGAAAGAACTACGGGCTGAATAATCGGTTGCCATTTCTGTCGTGACTCTTACCGGAACATTTAATACCGGCTGGTACAGGGATAGCATAAACATGTGTAGCGATTTATTTTTTTCTTATTTAATATAGGTAGTTAATATATAATTCATCCCAATCATCCTCAGGCATTCATTTTTAACAAGCTATAGGCAACCAATATTTTCTATCATTTAAATTTCCATCTATGAAAACATTGAGACACATATTGCTGATCCTCATGGTCCTTCCGGCATCTCTCTTACATGAAGCTGCCGCCTGTACCCGGATCGTCTATAAAGGTCCTAATGGCACCGTCCTGACAGGTAGGAGCATGGATTTCCCCCTGGATATCCCGGCGAATCTCTGGATCTTTCCCAGGGGAATGAAACGCAACGGAGAAGTAGGTTCCAATTCCATTGAATGGACCTCCAGATACGGAAGCGTCATCGCCAGCTCCTGGGATATTGCAGCACCTGACGGAATGAATGAGAAAGGTCTGGTCGCCAATATGCTCTGGCTGGTACAGTCACAATATCCTGCCTTCAATAAAGATGGCAATAAGAAAGGGCTCACCATCGCCGCGTGGGCGCAATACGCCCTGGACAATTTTGCCACCGTAGCAGAAGCTGTGGAAGCTTTCAGAAAAGAAGACTTCGTCATCGTGACAGACTTTATCCCGGGCACAGATAAATACACTACCGTACACCTCTCCCTGTCAGATCCCAGCGGAGATAATGCAATCCTGGAGTATATACAAGGAAAACTGGTGATCCATCATGATCCTGCGTATACTGTTATGACCAACGATCCTGTTTTCGAAGAGCAACTGGCCATTAATAAATACTGGGAACACATCAAAGGAAATGTTTTCCTTCCGGGAACCAACCAGGCTTCCGACCGGTTTGTACGGGCCTCCTATTACATTCATGCCATTCCTCAGACAGATAATACCAGGATAGCTGTAGCCAGCGTAATGAGTGTGATCAGGAATGTATCCGTTCCTTACGGCATTTCCATAGAAGGCTTTCCCAATCTCTCTACTACACAATGGCGTGTTGTTGCGGACCAGAAAAACCTGGTTTACTATTTTGAAACGGCACTCACTCCCAACACCTTCTGGGTATCGCTCAAGGACATAGATTTCAGTGAAAAAAGCGGTTCAAGGGTGCTAAAAACAGACAAGCAGCAAACTTATGCCGGAGAAGTTTCAGGTCAGTTTGTCAAAGCTGCTCCTTTCAAATTTCAAGGTATATAAGCGCCGGATAAAGGTCATAGCTCCTACCAGAAACCGCAGATAACAAAACAAAAAGGGTCATTCAGCAGAATGACCCTCTATATCTGATAGCCAGGTAATGATTATTTACCCGGACGGAGGCTTCTCACCACTTTACCGGCCTGCCACATCTCGCTTTCGCGGATTTCAGCCAGTTCGGCATCTAATTTCTCTCTGTAATCAGGCTGAGAGTTAGTATCGATTGATCTCTGTGCTTCTTCACCTGAAGCTACTTTAGCATACAGTTCTTTGAATACCGGTAAAACGGCTTCTCTGAAAGGACCTTTCCAGTCCAGCGCACCACGCTGTGCAGTAGTAGAACAGTTAGCATACATCCAGTCCATACCGTTTTCACCTACCAGCTTGATCAAACTTTCTGTCAGCTCCTCAACTGTTTCGTTGAAAGCTTCTGAAGGTGTATGACCATTCTCGCGCAATACATTGTACTGAGCTTCCATGATACCTGCCAATGCACCCATGAGCACACCGCGTTCACCGGTCAGGTCAGAGAATACTTCTTTTTTGAAAGTCGTCTCAAACAGGTAACCGGAACCGATACCGATACCGATAGCCAGGCACCGCTCTGTAGCGCGGCCGGTAGCATCCTGGAATACGGCATAAGAAGAGTTCAGTCCTTTTCCTTCCAGGAACAGACGACGCAATGAAGTACCGGAACCTTTAGGTGCTGCCAGGAATACGTCAACATCAGCCGGAGGTACGATACCTGTACGCTCCTTATAGGTAATACCAAATCCGTGAGAGAAGTACAGTGCTTTACCGACAGTCAGGTGCTTTTTCACCGTTGGCCACAGGTCGATCTGTGCAGCATCTGAAAGAAGATACATGATGATCGTTCCTTTTTCCAATGCTTCTTCCAGGTCGAACAGGTTCTGTCCTTCTACCCAACCGTCAGCTACCGCTTTATCCCAGGATTTACCTGGTCTGCGCTGACCAACGATCACATTGAAACCATTATCTCTGAGGTTCTGAGCCTGACCCGGACCTTGTACACCGTAACCGATCACAGCGATAGTCTCATCCTTAAGTATTTCTCTCGCCTTGGAAAGTGGGAACTCTTCGCGGGTAACTACCTGCTCCTCGATTCCACCAAAATTTAGTACTGCCATTGTTGACTATTTGGTTGTTTTAGTAAAGTTATTTATCTGGATATTTTTTTAAACAAGTACGGTTTCGTAGATCTCAATTACCCGGTTTAGCTGCTTTTCGATGTTTTCTGCCATCCAGTCATCCGAAATGAATCCGATCGTGAATTCACCATCTTCGTCGCTGATCTTTTTAAATGAGAAATTTACGACCTCAATTTTCCTCCTGGAGAAAATCAACATGAATTTACCTATTAAAACGGGACTATTCTGTGAAAGGATCTTAATTGTATGCTGTTTCATGTCGTATAAAAACTATGACTGAGGTTCAAGAATTATTTCAACTGCCGCTGCACCGCTTGGTACCATCGGGAAGACATTGGCTTCTTTTTCCACCAGAACTTCCAACAGGTAAGGGCCATCATGCGCAAACATCCTGTCGAATGCAGCATCCAGTTCCTCTCTTTCAGTCACTTTCTCAGCAGGGATACCGAAACCCTTTGTAATCTCAACAAAGTTAGGGTTGATCAATTCTACCTGTGAATACCTGTAATCAAAGAACAACTGCTGCCACTGACGAACCATGCCCAGGAAGTTGTTGTTGAAGATGACGATCTTCACCGGCAGATTGTGCTGCCAGATCGTCCCTAATTCCTGTAAAGTCATCTGGAAACATCCGTCGCCGATAATCGCCACCACCGTTCTGTCCGGTGCCGCCATCTGTGCTCCGATCGCTGCCGGCAGTGCAAAGCCCATTGTGCCTAATCCGCCGCTGGAGACCCAGCTGTTCGGCTTACGGTAGTTGTAATACCTCATGGCAAACATCTGGTGCTGACCTACGTCCGGGACAACGATCGCCTGACCTTTTGTTTTTTCATCTATGATCCGCATCAACTCTCCCATTCTCGGCTGCCCGGAAGCAGGATAGAGCTCTTCTTTGATGACCGTCTCATATTCTTCCTTATAACAATCGTGGAATTTCTGGATCCACGCTTCATGTTTTCTCTCTTCCAGCAACGGCAGCAAAGCTTCGAGACCGGCTTTGGCATCTGCATTGATACCTACATCCGTTTTCACCACTTTATTGATCTCCGAAGGATCTATTTCGAGGTGAATCACTTTGGCCTGCGTCAGGTAACGGGTCACATCACCGGTCACCCGGTCATCAAAACGCATCCCGACTGCAAAAAGCACATCACACTGACCGGACAACAAATTCGGACCATAGTTACCATGCATACCCGGAATGCCTACATAGAGTTCATGAGCAGGATCAAAAGATCCCAATCCCTGGAAAGTCGTACACACCGGAATACCTGCTTTCTCGGCCACTGCCTGAAGGGCAGCCTCAGCACCGGAGATTAATACACCGTGCCCTGAAATGATAAAGGGCCGCTCAGCTTCATTCAAAAGCCTGGCAGCCGCTTCAACATCCGTCATTTTCAATGCAGGAGACGGGTTATATCCTCTTACCTCACTACAGGCATGGTATCCTTCCCACTGCATCATTTCAAACTGGGCGTTCTTCGTGATATCAATGAGCACGGGACCCGGCTTCCCCGAGTTGGCGATATAGAAAGCTTTAGCCAATACTTCAGGTATCTCAGCTGCACGCGTCACCTGATAGTTCCATTTAGTGATCGGCATGGTGATGCCTACCACATCTGTCTCCTGAAAAGAATCCGTTCCCAACAAATGTTTGGCGACTTGTCCTGTAATACAAACCATCGGACAGGCGTCCATAATAGCATCCGCTATACCGGTGACCAGGTTGGTCGCTCCGGGACCGGATGTTGCAAAACAAACCGTCGCTTTATTTTTGATCCTTGCCCAACCCTCAGCAGCATGTGTAGCACCTTGTTCGTGACGAACAAGTATGTGTTGAATTTTATCAGTATAATGGAAAAGTGCATCATAAATCGGCATGATTGCACCACCCGGATAGCCATAGATTACTTCGATACCTTCTTCTACCAGACAACGGATGACAGCTTCAGCACCACTCACCATAAGCGGTTGTGCCGGAGCCTGTTTGCCTGCTGCTTCTGTAGCTGTGTCAAGGGTCATATTGGAACGTTAGTTTTGTAGAGTTTTGGAACTGCAAATATAACCAATATTATAATTACACCGGACTTAAACTACCATGGCCGTAAAGTTTAGTGTTTTATTAACAGATATATTGAATAAAAAGAAAGCTTCCTTATTAAAAGGAAAAAAACTATCTGTTTTCTTTGCCTTTTCATTAAAACGGAGCTTCGGATCAGGGAGCAAAACGTTTCTTTGAAATACCTGCAAAGACCGGATCAACATCACTCATTTTTTGCTTATTGAATTTGATAACAAGCTATACTTTTTGCTTCTTTTATTACAAGCCAGATTGACTTATTAAGTTTTTAACACATACAATTAAACCAATTGAAAACATTATGACATTTTAGCATAAAATCTCCGTTATGAATAGTTCAAGACTTACGCTCCTGTTTTGCCTGCTATTTTTCACCATTCTCTATTCCTGTAAAAAGGACGAGCTACCCGACAATAAGAAACCTGGACCTACCATTCATACAGATACAACCGGCCAGGACACGACAGGTCATGGCACCTCTGGCAACAATATGCACATCCAGGGAACTTACATAGGAACACACAAGATTCAAAACATCTCAGCTGCACTCCTGGAAGCGTTGGAAAAATCATTACCTTTTGATCCGGAAACAGGAGCACCCTATCCACTGACGGAAGGTTTTAAAGATACCTTCAGGGTCTCTGTCAGCAATGATACCGTAAAAATCGTTTCTTCCAGGTTCAAAACCACACTCACAGGTTTAGTAACCGGTAACAACAGGTTCATTATATCTCAGCAGGAAATACCGGAAGTCATCTTCACACCGGGTACCGTTCTTGAAAACCTTACTATAAAATCATCATCGGAAATAGCGATTTCCTCCGGCTCCTACGAAACGGAAATTTCTATGAATTTTCAGACAAATATCCAGGAAATCCAGACAGGAGATAATATCTTTCCACCATCGCTGACCATCAACACCTCAGGAAATTTTAAACGATTGAAGTAAGCAAAAAGTAAGTTGTCTCCAGAGGACATTGACACTGTTACCTTATTCGCAGCATCACTTTCTGAAAGGCAACTGGTCAATTCTTGAACGCCACTACAGCCTTATATTCCTTTTCAAAGAAAGACAGGTCTTTCTCCGCGAGTTGCTCACTGGTATGCAATACTTTATTGAAATAGGTGTGTAAGTCTTTGTATTGCAATTCTATTTCCGGTCTTTCGAAATACAATCTGCCTGTTCTCCGGATGATAAAGTCCGCAATATTCTGGCACATTTCTTCATGGATACAGTATCCGGCTTCAGCAATCAGCAAAGATTTAGATCCTCCGCCTTCCTGTTGTGCATTATCGAGAATAGCAGGTGCATTGGAACCATACTTCCTGGCCAGCGCCCTGACATCTCTACCCGAAAAAGCAGGATAGCGCGCTGTCAACTGCTCCTCATAAGCTGCGATCGCCCCTGCTCCTTCCAGGTCTCCGCCGGACAATACGATCTTATCCGTCGTACAAGGTATATACGACCTTCCTTCCTCCTGCATCAACTGCTTCAACGCTACATCTACCGCCCTTTCCGCCATTTTCCGGAAACCGGTCAGCTTACCGCCAGCCATAGAGATCAGGCCGGATTGGGAAATAAAGATCTCATCTTTCCTGGAAAGATCGGAAGGCGCTTTTCCATCTTCATGGATCAATGGCCTTAAGCCTGCCCAGGTAGACAATACATCTTTTTCTGTCAGCTCAGCTGTCGGAAAGATATAATTGGCAGCAGCCAGGATGTATTTTACATCTTCCGCATTGGCAAAACACCTATCCGTATCTTCGCTATAATTGGTATCCGTGGTACCGATGTACACAATGCCGTCACGCGGAATAGCAAACACCATTCTTCCGTCTGCCGGCACATCGAAATATACCGCCTGGCGCACCGGCAGCCTTTCTTTAGGCACAACGATATGCACCCCTTTGGTCAGATGCAATCGCTTGCCTTGCAGCGATTTATCCGCACTGCGCAGCTCATCTACCCAGGGACCGGCAGCATTAATGATCTTTTTAGCCCTGATCTCAAAGCTTGCACCTGTCCGCTGATCTTCTACTACGGCGCCTTTTACCTTACCATCGGTATATACCAGGTTGGTTACTTTAGCATAATTCACCGCTTCAGCACCTGCCTGATGCGCACTTTTCAGCACTTCTATTACTAAGCGCGCATCATCAGACCTGTACTCGATATACATACCTCCACCCAGCAGGATTTCATCTTTCAACAGCGGTTCTGACTGTAACGTTTTCTCTTTATTCAGCATGAACCGGCGCTCTCTGCGTGGCACACCTGCCAGATAATCATATACATATAAACCCAGTGAGGTAGAATATTTCCCCAACGAACCGCCTTTGATGATCGGTAAAAGCATCTTTTCCGGATAAACGATGTGCGGCGCATTTTTGTGAAGAATAGTCCGCTCCTGCCCTGTTTCCCTCACAATGCCGAATTCCAGCTGTTTCAGGTAACGCAGTCCACCGTGTATCAGTTTGGTCGATCTGCTGCTGGTTCCTTCTGCAAAATCTTTTTTCTCTACCAGGGCTACTTTCAACCCTCTGGTTGCTGCATCCAGTGCTATACCCGCACCTGTGATTCCGCCGCCTATAACTAATATATCGTATTGATTTTCTTTTAGTCTTTCTATCTGCTGTTGTCTCTCCAGAGCCGAGAACGCCATATTTCCGCGCATTTTATACAAATATAGTTGTAATTTAAGTGGAGAGGACCCGATTGCAAAGGCTAAACATTTTCATAAAGTTAAACAGGATATATGGCTCCTTCACTAACACATATCAAAGAGACCTGTCTCTATGTCAACAACTTAGAAACTACCCGGAAGTTTTACGAAGAGATCATGGGTCTGCAACCGATGCATTATGAACCTGGCAAATTTCTTTTTATCCGGATCGGGCAGGATATGCTGTTGTTCTTTAATGCAGAAGAAAGCGCCAGGCAAACCACTCTGCCGCCTCATGACGGGAAGGGCCGGCAACACATTGCTTTCGAATGTCCGATAGAAGAATACGAAGCCTGGAAAACACATCTAACAAAGCATAAGATTGGTATAGAATTTGAAACAGATTGGCCTAAAGGCGGCAAATCTTTTTATTTTAGAGATCCGGATATGTTATGTCTGGAAATCGTTCAGCCAGGTATCTGGGGATTTTAAACGGCTTCGATATGAAAACAAGGTTTCTCCTCACCCTGATTGCAGTCATCGGCATCCAATGCAGCTTTGGGAAAGGCGGACTGGATGAAACCTGGTACCGGCAATATCTCGGGGGACAGATCGTACAATTCGCCAGAATGTTTGAAGGTGTGCGTTACGACTATGCCAACAGCGATCCTATGAGAGGATTCGACTGTTCAGGTTTTATCAATTTTATTTATGGCAACTTCAACATCAAAGTTCCCCGTCAGTCGTCTCAATTTGCCAACTACGGGAAAAATGTTTCTCTTTCAGATCTTCAACAGGGAGATATCCTGCTCTTCACCGGTTCTGATGCCAGCAGCAAAACACCTGGTCATCTCGGGATCGTCAGTGAGATCAAACAAGGAAAGATCTATTTCATACATGCTGCCACTTCGAATAAAAAAGGTATCATGACATCCGCCCTGGACGAGCCTTACTTCAAAGCCCGTTTCATGAAAGCTATCAGGGTTTTATAAAGATCCGGGTGACTTAGATGTTCATTTACTGCTTCGGTAAAAAGAAACTTGTATCCTAATTCTTTACTAATTAAATAGGCTGACATAATGCCAGCCCTATTTACAAAAACAGAAAAAGAAGATACCTACTTCAATTCCAGGTCTACATGAAAATTGACCTTGGCTCCCAATGCATCAAACACTTTCAAAATGGTCTCGAAACGGGCATTCTTCACACTATTCTCTATTTTAGAGATTTGGGCCTTTTGAACACCTACTAACTCTCCCAGTTGTTCCTGGGTCAGATTGCGCTGCTTTCTGGCTTGTTTTATGGCTTCGCCCAATAAATCAATTCTCAACTCATTTTCGAAAGCCTCCCGTTTTTCAGTACCCTGCACACCGATATGCTTATCGATCATCTCGTCCAGGGATACTGTTTTAAATTTGTCACTCAATTAATAGTTATTTATGTTCAAAATATTGTCTCCGTATAGCCTCTGCTTTAGTTATCTCCTTCGAAGGTGTCTTTTGCGTCTTTTTTAATATTCCATGTGTAGCAATTACCAATGCATCTGTTCCTTTTTCCGTTCTATCCCAGAATGAAAACAGCCGGTAATGTTTGCCATTATATAACGTCCTGAATTCCCATATGTTCTCATTTAACTTCATTATCAACTGCCACCTGAGCCTTTCTGATGTTATAGTAAATCTTTTCTCTTGTTTTTGGATCGAGATTTTCCAGAAATTCGACCGCTTCTTGTAAAAATCTTACATGATATTTAACTTTCATTTTTTTTAAATATTTTGCTAAAATATACAAAATATTTCCCTATAAGGAAACATATAAAATTAAAATTTATTGTAATATTAATCTTAAAATCCTTACATCCCTTCAAAAATTAAAAAATTACTAATGGCAGAACAAACATTCCTAACCTACCAGCGATTTATAGATAAGCATGAAGCAGAGGAAATGGCTGCGATCCTGAAAGAATACAATATAGACTTCCTGCTGGAAGATTATTCTGCCGGTTTTGATCCGTCTTTTTCCAATAATGAACTGCTGAAAGAATACAGGATCAAACTCAGGAAAACGGATTTTGAACAGGCAGATCTTATACAAAAGAGCATTGCAGAAAGCCAGCTCAATACTATCGGCAAAGATTACTACCTTTTTACTTTCACTGACCAGGAATTAATTGACGTTATCACCAAAATTGACGAATGGAATCAGCTGGATTATATGCTGGCACAAAAAATACTGAAAGACCGCGGTATAGACATCAATAACAATACACTCGAAAGCCTGAAAAAAGAAAGGATGCAGGAGCTGGCCCGGCCGGACGAAAATCAAAAAGGATGGATCATAGCAGGTTACTTATTTGCACTTTTCGGAGGTCTTCCAGGTATATTTGCCGGATGGCACCTGTCTACTCATAAAAAGACTTTGCCCAATGGTGACCGTGTCTATGCTTATTGTCTGTCTGACAGGATTCACGGTAAACGCATCCTGATTCTTGGCGTTATCTCGCTGATATTATGGTCAGCAGCAAAAATATATTTTATGGAATAGCCAAATAACTGTTTGCAGAAGTAAATATCCAGTACATCTACTTCCAGCTGTAATAAGAAGAGGTTATCTTTTCAGACAGCCTCTTCTTATATACGCAGTTGGATCTACACAAAAAAGTCCGGGATCAGCTCGATACCCGGTGTAACAGCATATTGATCCAGGTCAGTAATTCCTTCTGAAGTCAACACCTCATCATCAATAAAGAAGTTACCGGTACATTCGCGGCTGGATCTGGACAAGATATAATACGCAGCATCGCCCATGATCTCCGGTTTCCTGGAACGCTTAGACATCTCATCGCCACCCAGAAGGTTCTGAACGGCAGCCGTAGCGATCGTCGTTCTCGGCCACAAGGCATTGACAGCTACTCCTTCACTTTTGAATTCTTCCGCCATACCCAATACGCAAAGACTCATATTGTATTTCGCCATCGTGTATGCTACGTGAGGGGCAAACCATCTCGGTTCCAGATTCAGTGGCGGTGAAAGGTTCAGAATATGCGGATTCTCTGCTTTCAGAAGATACGGCAGGCACTTCTGGGAAGTCATGAACGTTCCCCTTCCATTGATCTGGTGCATCAGGTCATAACGCTTCATGGAAGTCTGCAAAGTCGGCGTCAGGTTGATCGCACTGGCATTGTTGATCAGGATATCAATGCCACCGAAAGTTTCCACAGCTTTCTGTACTGCTGCTTCCACCTGCGCTTCTTCGCGGATATCGCATTGTACGGCCAATCCTTTACCTCCGGCTGCATCAATTTCAGCTGCAGCTGTATAAATCGTTCCTTCCAACTTCGGATGCGGCTCTACTGTCTTTGCAGCAATTACAACATTGGCTCCTTCGCCTGCCAATTTTTTTCCTATAGCTAAACCGATACCTCTGGTACCACCTGTTATGAAAACAGTCTTATTTTTAAAACTCATATGAATATTGATAATAGACTAAAGATAGAAAAACATGGCTTTTAATCCATAGTCACCGGAACGACCTCATATCCGCGGTCTCTCAATAGCTGTAAAATACCTTTTTCGCCACCCAGGTGCCCGGCACCTACCGCCACAAATGTTCTGCCTGATCTGAATGCATTTTCCAGTTTAGGCACCCAGTTCTGGTTTCTTTCGTCGATCAATGTATTGCTTATATCCTTGAATTCGTCATTGCTGGCTACCAGCTCGTACAGCTTATGTATATCTTTATCTTTATACGCTTCCACTAATGTATCCAGGTAAGCATTCTGCTGTGAACTTTCCCGGATCGCCCGGAGCAGCCCTTCATATTGTTCTTCGATAGACATGACATCTATAAAAGACAGTTGCTCGTTCAGCGATTCCAATCCTATCACTTTTATATTCTGATCCCTTGTCTGTTCGAGGAACTCAGTTTCATACGACATGACATTATCCCCGAGAAAGCGGATATAGATCATCTGTTGCAGGAAGAACGGTTTCAGCCTCGCATAAGCGGTTTTAAACAAGGCCATAGGGTAACCCAATGAATCGGCAAAGAAAGATTCAAGCAACAGGTAATCGTCAGGATCGACAAAATCTTTGATCGTTTTATTGTCCGGCAAGATGCTGGCGGCAGCTACTTCCATGCTCCTGACATTGTCCAGATCCATTTCCAGCACCAGGTTTTCTGATTGCCTGAGCTTTTTCAGGACATTCTGACCGGTAAAGAAATCTTCTGACTTAATGACGTGGATCGTACCAAAAACGTAGGAAGGTTGCGTCAGCCCGTTACCACTCACCTGCCACAGCAATGTTTTATCATTGGCCAACGGTTCATCAAGCTGAACAGTCTGCGGTGCCGTACTTTTTTGCGAGGATTTACAGGAAGCAACAAGAACAATGATCAGCGCTGCGAATAACTTGGTAGAACGGATAGCTGCTTTACAAAACATAAATAGTCAATTGAAAAGTAAGTTAAAGAATTTGACAAGAGTATCCCTGCTAAATCCATACCGGTTCTGTATAAGTGTCAATCCAACCGTTTTCCTGTGCAGTATCCAACACTCTCCTGACTGCCGTTTTTCCTTTATCGCCCAGATCAACAGAATATTCGTTCACATATAATGCAATATGCTGCTTCATCACTTCATCTTCCATAGCCTGCGCATGTTCCCGGATATAGGACATGGGAGATTCAGGATTGGCAAAGGCATATTCCACACTTTTCCTGATCAGGTCCGATACCTGTAATTTGATCTCCTCCGGAAATGACCTCCGGATCACAATACCACCCAACGGGATCGGTAACCAGGTCAGATTTTCCCAGTAATCTCCGAGGTCCAGTATTTTGAACAATCCTTTCTGCTCATAAGTAAAACGGTTTTCGTGAATCAGCAAACCGGCATCGTATGCTCCGGAACATACCAGCTCCTCCACATCCGAAAAAAGCACACTTTCCTTATTGCCCGCTTTCGGATACGCTACAGACAACAGCAGGTTTGCAGTCGTCAGCTTCCCGGGTATCGCTATCTTAGCCTCATTGATCTGCTTCTCGCTGAGCTTTTCCCGGGCAATCAATAAAGGACCGCATCCGTGTCCCAAAGCACTGCCCGAGCGGAGCAGCTGATACCGGTCTGTCATGTACACCAGCGCATGGTAGCTCAGCTTGGTGATATCCAGCCTGTCTTCCGCGGCCATTCTGTTCAGGGCTTCCACATCTTCCAGGATCACTTCAAAATCATAACCCGCCGTATCGATCTTATGATGGACGAGCGCATCAAAAACAAAGGTATCATTAGGGCAAGGTGAAAAGCCGAGTGTGAACTTACGTTTCATATAGCAAAGCTACTTTTTTGGTTACATTTGGATATGGTAGATCAGCAAGGAAAACTTTTGTTTTTTGCCGGAACGATATTTTACACCGTTTCCACCCTGCTGGCACTACAACTCCCTTTCTTCTGGGACACCATATTAACATCTACTATTGCCAACTGGTTCTATGAAAACGGAGTACAACAAGGTATACCCCCGTTGGTATGGGATGCCGGGCATCCGACCTTTTTCCAGCTCTACCTGAGCACCTGCTGGAAGATCTTTGGTCAAACGCTGGCGATCAGCCACCTGGCGATGCTGCCCTTTCTCCTGTTCGGGCTTTATGCTTTTATTTCGTTATGTACAGCAATAATAAGCCATATCTCCGGAAGATGGATCACACTGCTGCTGTTCTTACTGCATCCTTACCTGCTGACACAATCTCTTTTAGTTTCATACGACATCCTACAGGTCGGGTTCTTTCTGGCTGCTTTACTGGGCATTGTGCGACATCGGTTTTCCTGGCTGATTGTCGGTGTGACAGGCCTGAGTCTGCTGAGTCTGCGGGGACAGATCATGGGTGCAGGGCTGGTGATGGCTATGTTCCTGGTTACCTCTAAACGATGGTATCAGATGATCATTCCCGGCCTGATCTGCGTTATCCCGGTGGCGGGCTGGCATATTTTCCACTACATTCAGACGGGCTGGGCAATCAGCACTCCGTCTGATTCCTGGTCTGCGCAGCGTGGCCTGGCAGATTTATCAACGCTGATGAGCAATGTCATTGCGATCGCAAGAGGTTTTGTGGATTACGGAGCTTTTGCTGTAAGCCTGGCTTCCTTTGTTTCATTATATATTATTGTACATCATAAAAATATAAACAAGAACTTAAAAATAACTTTAATAGCAGCATTGATAGTTTCCTCCTTCCTGATCTTAAGCATGCTACCCTTCAGCAACCCGATCGGGCACCGGTACTGGATGCCGTTCCATGCCATTATGGCCATCCTGACCGGATATGGATTATCACAGCTCCGATACCGATATTTACTTACAGGTCTGATCCTGGCCGGCTGTATCGGCGGGCACTGGCTACTCTACCCTTTCCCGAGAAGTAACGGATGGGATGTTACGCTGGCTCATTTACCTTATCATCAGAGCCGGAAATTGCTACTGGAAGATATACACCGCAAAGGAATAGATATCCGTGAAATAGCTTCGGCTTTCCCGTTATTTTGCAGCACACAACAAACCGATCTAGTACCGGGAAAGCGTATGAAAGATATCAGTGATCATCCCGACCTGGACGTCCGCTACATTGCTTTCAGCCCTGTCTGTAATGACATGAATCATATTGATCGCTCCATGCTTGAAAAACAGTTCGAGCAGATAGGTATCTACGGATCAGGTGCTACGGCTATTTACCTGTACCGGTATCTGGAAAGCGAGAATATGCAAATGGGACAATGAGATAATGAATTAATGTGCTAATGTGGCGATATGTCAATGGGACAATGTAGTGATGTATTAACGCTGAGATGGGAACAGGCTAACCTATATTCAGAAGGCTTTGACCTTATTCTTTTATCCAATAAAAAAGCGACATCTGTGAGGATATCGCTTTTAAACTATATAGAAATTGAAAATTATCTGATAAAATAGGATACGCCCATACCGGCGAACAGGTTGTCAATACCACCATTCGGGCTCTGAAGTCCTGCATTGGAGATATGACGCAGTTTCACCTGGTAGGTCAGCATCCAGTCGCGGCTAACAATCTGGTGCACACCGGCAAAAACATTATCGGAGAAGATAAACCCGTTGGCCTGCAGACCTGTATTGATATTGATATAATGCGGTCCAACACCTGCACCGACAAAGAGGATAGCTTTCTGCGGAATGTAATATTCGTAAGCAATACCCAGGTTCACTCCTGCTTCAAACAGGAACTTGTCGTAACCTGTAATAGGTAATACCGGGTTGAATTGTGGAGTAACGTATAAGGTAGCCTGGTGTAACCCATTATTCTTAATCAACGGAAAGCGAAGATTAGCCTGAATGAGCAGCGGCCTGTAACCGTTGTCAACGGATTCCGGCAAACGCTCTTCCATAATAGGATAATCCACCAGCAAGCCTACGGTACGAAGCCTGTTAAGAGGGTAATAACCCTGTGCACTGACGGAACCTGCCAACAAGAGAGCAATGAGCGTCAGAAGAAATGTACATCTGTGTTTCATGTGTTTCTTTTTATTCGTAATGTTAAGTGACACAAATGTATTAAGCATTTTGATATTAATAAAATCTAATTTCATGTTTAGGCAACAAAAAATTAACATGCCTGCCAATGTCTAAAAAATGTGACAATTAGGGTAATTAGCAAATGAATGTGGTAATGTGATGAATGTGGCAATATGTCAATATGTCAAGGTTAACGTAAGGCAGATGGAATAATTAGCAAATGAGATAATGTGTAAATGATTTAATTGGAAGCAAGAACCAGGAGTCAGGATACAGGACATGGAACGATATGCCGCTGGGTCAATAAAGCTAAGGCAATACTAACAGAATAATTAGCAAATGAATGTGATAATGAATTAGACCTCAGTTATTCAGATCACTTCCGATAATTATCGGAGCACCGTTTGCATTAAAATGAAAATAATGCAAATGTGACAATTGCACAATGAATCGACAATAGACAACCGTATTCACTGAAAGTATTGAAGAATATGCAAGTAATGAATAATGTGGTGACGGGATAGTTTATTAGACCAGTAGTCTATGAGATCAGGAACCACTGTATTCGCTGATGAAAAGACGCTGATTGTATACGGTTAGTGAGGGCCTCGAACCACCGTATCCGCAAAATAAAATGAGAAGAATGTGTTAATGGGATAATGAGCTGGACCACAGACGATAGACGATAGACGATAGACAATCATATTCGCTGACATCCCAATTTGCGATAGATACCTAAATACAGTTTTTCACTACAACACCTTTCATCACCTGCGCAAGCAGGTGTCTAAAACGTTACTGCTATTAGTTACCCGCGCAAGCGGGTAACTAATCCTGATGCCGATCCTGATACCGATAGCTATCGGTATCGGGACACATTATTCATTAATTATTTCTATTTACACATTTGTTAATTATCTCCATTTTCAAATTAGCAATTGCGTCAGCATCATTGACACATTGGCCTATTAGCTTCAGACCGTCTCTATCAACAACCCTACGAGTAGCCTCAGAGTCTCATTTTCACATTAATTCAATAACATAGCCGACACTTATATAAATTCTTAAATATTTCTTAAAAACCTTCAGATCTAAAACTCACCTCAGCCAAGTCCCGTACATACAATTAAACTGTACAATTATGAGACATTACATTCTTGCAATCACAGCCTTTCTGTTTTTATCGGTAAGCCCATCTTATGCGAATGATCTCACCGAAGCACAGGTTCCGGCTGCCGTACAGAAAAGCGTAAAGGATAAATATCCCTCAGCAGATAAGATATCCTGGGAAAAATCCGGGGAGTACTTCCAGGCAGAGTTCAAGATAGACCGTCAGAAAGAAGTAGAAATGCTGCTGGACGCTAAAGGAAACATTATCAAAATCTATGAAGATATCGACCAATCTGAATTACCGAAACTTATCCTGAACAAGATCCAGAGTTCATTCCCGGATTACAAGCTGGACGATATAGAAAAAATCACAAAGGATGGCAGTTTGATTTATAAAGTAGAATTGAAGAAAGGACAGGAAGAAAAGACTGTTCACTACAACGGAAATGGGGAACTTATCAATCAAGTGTATGAATAGTTGAAATGGCCTTTCTGAGATTCAATGCCTTACTCTGAGCAGTAAGGCATTTTTATTTTTTAATATGCAGGTTATTTCAGTAAAAACTGAAAGAATTACCTTTGCCGGATGCTAAGCAAGGGAGTCGTACTGATGGCCATCGCCACACTATGCTTTTCTTTATTGAGCGTTTGTGTCAAGTATGTCGATCATCTCCCTGCCCATGAGCTCATCCTGTTCCGGGCGCTTATCTCTATCGTTCTGAGCCTGGCGCATATCCGCCATCTGGGCATACGTCCCTGGGGCAACAATCAACCGCTCCTCTACTGGCGTGGATTCTGGGGCACTGCAGCACTAACCTGCTTCTTTATCGCCGTACAACATATTCCGCTGGCCACTGCTGCTACCCTGCAGTACAGCGCACCGATCTTCACTGCCATTTTCGGGATATGGGTACTCAAAGAGTCTGTCACGCTCCGGCAATGGCTCATGATCGCACTGGCTATGACAGGTGTGCTGTGCATCAACGGAATAGATAAACAGATCAACCCGTTGTTTTTCGGACTGGCAGTGCTCTCAGGCATCTGTTCCGGTATGGCTTACGTGATCGTCAGGAAACTGAAAGATACCGATCATCCTGCCGTGATCGTTTTTTATTTTCCATTCGTAGCCGTTCCTATCATGGCGGGCTGGTCTCTCTTCGACTGGGTAACACCTGAAGGTTCCGACTGGATCTTCATTCTTCTGATCGGTCTGCTAACACAAGCCGGGCAATTTCTCATGACCAAAGCCTTGCAGACCAAGAAAGCAGCACGCGCCACCAGCGTCATGTTTGTAGGAACGATCAATGCCTTTGCTTTCAGCCTGTTATTCTTCCAGGAACGCTATTCTCCATACAGCCTGCTTGGTATCTTCCTGGTAACTATCGCAGTACTGCTCAACATGCGCTTCACCTCCACTGCAAAACAAGTAGCATGAAAAAAAGTGCAGCATTACCCGATAGCTTCAAAGAAAAACTGACCTCCTGGCTGGGTAATGATGCCGCAACATTTATTGCCGCTCTAAGCGAAGAAGAAACCAGCTCCGTCCGACTGCACCCCTGGAAACCATTGTTGTCACCATTCCAGGGATCAACGATCATTCCCTGGGAATCACAGGGTCGCTATCTTTCAGAAAGACCGGTATTCGCACTGGATCCCGCCTGGCACGCCGGCGCCTATTATGTACAGGAAAGCTCTTCCATGCTGACCGGCCATGTCTGCCGGCAGATCCTGAAAGACCAGCCTGCCAGGATACTGGATCTCTGCGCCGCTCCGGGCGGGAAGTCGACACATCTCCTGAGCATCATGCCGGAAGGCAGCCTGCTGGTTAGCAATGAGATCCTGCCTAAACGGAATACTATATTAACAGAGAACATCCAGCGCTGGGGACATCCAGCCTGTATCGTCACTAAAGGAGATGCCGGAGATTTTGCGGCACTGGAACAGTTTTTTGATCTCATTGTCGTCGATGCGCCCTGCTCGGGAGAAGGGCTTTTCAGGAAACAGCCTGAAGCGGTGCAGGAGTGGTCCCCGGAAAATGTCGCCCTGTGCGCGCGCAGGCAAAAAGATATCCTCCGGCAGATCCATCCGGCGCTTAAAACCGGAGGCTATCTCTGCTACAGCACCTGCACCTTCGAGCCTCCGGAAAACGAACAACAGGTACAGCAACTCCTGGAGACAGGGCTGTACGAGCTAATACCGCTTTCAGCCAAAGAGCTGCCAGGCGTTGAAGAAGGTCAGATCAAAGGTACCTTACGCTGCTGGCCACACCGGGTAAAAGGCAGCGGCTTCTTCATCGCACTCTTAAAAAAGGTCGCCCATTCCAGTGACGAACATTCGGCTTCTCCCCAACGCAGACACTGGAACTGGACATTGATCAAAAAAACAGATCCTGCTATTGCCCCTTTTCTCCAGGCGGATACCCACCTTGCCCTTTCTCAATCCGGTGAATTTCTCCGCATCTTTCCAAAACATCTTTATTATGATCTCGGGCTGATTGCCCACCATGTATCCGTCACCCATTTTGGCATAGACGCGGGACAACTGAGAAAAGGGATCTTTACACCAGCCCACGGGCTTACACACAGCAGGCTTATTTCTGAAAATATACCCCGGTATGAAACCGATCTCCAGACAGCCCTGGATTATCTCCGGAAGAAAGACATCCCTGTCCGCAACGACGTGCCGAATGGCTGGGCGGTAGTTCGCTGGAATGATCTGGATCTGGGCTGGATCAAACAGGTAGGCAACCGGGTGAACAATTATCTCCCGGTCAGCAGAATGTTACGCATGTAAGCCTTTTTCTCCCTTAAGTGATGAATCACCGGAGATCTGCAAGATTCGCATAAAGCGTATATAGATTGCTAGAAATATTCCAGAAAATTGGTGTCTTTTCCTGAAACGATCCGCTTATACCTGTTGTGCAGAAGATGTCCTATAGTGTCTTCCCACTTCAGCTTCAGCTCATTGCCGTTGATATACCGGATACCCGCTACTTCCGCTGCGGTTCCCGTAAAGAAAGCACCATCCGCCTGGATGACCTCTTCTACTCCGAACTCCTGTTCTATCACTTCTATACCCATATGCCGGGCGATCTCTATCAGCGTCAGGCGGGTGATCCCCGGATAAACCTTGGCACTCGGCGGTGTAAAAAGCTTCCCGCCTTTTTCATAAAAAAAAGAACAGCCCGGTCCCTGCGCCACATATCCTTCCACATCGAGCATCAGCGCCTCATCATAACCCTGATCTTTCGCTTCTTTGGTCGCCAGGATATCATTGGTATAATGTCCCACGATCTTAGAGTCGATATAGGTCGTTCTCGGATGCGGCCGGCGCCAGGTGGACACCATGACATTCAACTCGTTGCTCTCATAATACCGGGACCACTTCCAGCAGGTCATTAAAACATTCGGATGTTCGGAATCCGCCCGCAGGGTCATATTCTTATCCATCAGTACCAGCGGTCGTACATAAGCTTCTTTCATACCGTTGCGCTCAATGAGCTCGTATGCAAAATTGATCAGCTCCTGCGAAGTGTACGGCACCTTGATACCCAAACGTTCCGACGAAGCAATCAGCCGCTCAAAATGCCGCCTGACCTTAAAAAGATGCGGTCCCTGCTGCGTGTTATAAGCCCTGATCCCATCGAATACCCCATAGCCATAGTGTAAGGTCTGGTTGAAAGGACTGATCCTGAAATCTTTTACATTCTTGAATACACCGTTGAAAAACAAGATGGTTCTGTCAGTATGATAAAGCATGATATTGCACAACTTTTAAAAAACAGGCTACATTGAACGGGCACATCCTCTGCGAGGTCAGGCTATCGCTGCGGCTGCTCTCTGATGTCCTGATGGTCACAGAGAGCGATCCTCCGCTCTATCCTTTGTGCGGCCCGGTGCAACACATCCCAAAATTTACAATTTACAAAATAGAACAGGCTTCGACAAGAAAACATCATCAATATCCAAGAAAGTTTGACACAGGCACATTTCTGATTGCTTTTTTATAAAATGTTTTAACTTTGAAATACAAAGCACTTTTAAAACTTTAAAATATGCCTCCATTATTCCATTTTCTTCTGCTCTGGATGATCAACACCGGGCTTCAGGTGATCACGTTCAGCATGCTGAATGCGAAAACTTTAATCTTTATCTCCATCCTGTATAATTTCCTTACAATATTCCTTTGGGCTAAGGTGTTTAAAATAACCTTTCCCCTTTCATCCCGGCAACAGCTGCTCTGGATTTTCCAGACCCTGCCGATGTTGGGCATTATTGCCTTATTCTACCCGGACAGGCTACTTCCCATCCTTTACCGGGACGGTATTATTGCTATCGTATGGGGTCTGTTTCTCAATGCCTGGATCTCTATAAGACTGCATGAAAAATGCTTCCTGCAATCATATGGTCCTTGTAAACAATTTAAATCCGGCAACAGGAGATTAAGGTTGTCAATAGCGCTCTCCACGCTCCTTCTCTATTTGCTTTTCTGGCAGGCCAACTGGGGCATCAACACTTTAGCTTACTCGGCAGTGTTACAATTGGCCCTGTATAAATTATATCCGGTATATGAAAGAAATATAAAAAAGGTACTTTTTTTCGCCTATACCCAGATATGGACGGCATTAATGGTAACAGCTTTCAACGCACAGTTTGCCAAGATCCTTTTCTGTGTTTCCACTATTTTATTCATTGCGGTCATGCATCACCCGGAAATCAAAGGGTTCAGCAGATTATGGCGGGTCCCGATAGCCAATCTCCTGCAATCGCCTTCCAATGTCCGGACACTGATCAAAGATTATCAGCCGATCAACCAGGTTTTTCTCAGACTACGATCGATCCGGTATATAGCCGTGCCGATCCTGATCTCCGTCATTTTTGCATCCATCTACAGCATTGCCCATCCTCCATTCCGGTCCTTCCTAACCCGTTTCTTTCTCTGGACAGAATCGGCATTAACCATCCTGCTCAAAGAAATTACATGGGAAAAAGGATTCTATATCTTGTTCTATCTTCTACTTTCCACCGCGTTGTTATTCCGGATCCGGCATACCTGGATCCGGCAATATACCCGCCCTTATGACACCTATCTTAAAAATGAAGCTGCTAACGAGTCAACAAAAATGTTCAGCACCCAATCAGAATGGATTACAGGCGTCTATACATTGATCCTTCTGAATATCATGTTAGCAACGATCAACCTTTCGGACCTGTCTGCAGCTTTCAATGGCTTTGACTATCAGTATAAAAATGAGCTGAGGAAGATGGTATATGAAAGCACCGCCTGGATGATCTTCAGCATCATCCTGTCCATTACTCTTTTACTGATACTATTCAGACAGGAAATCAATTTCTTTGGAAAGAGTAGCTTGCTCAGGGTTCTGGCTTATATCTGGATCGGGCAGAATCTCCTGCTGTTGCTAACGCTATTCAACCGTAACTACAAATACGTACAGGATTACGGATTGGCTTACAAACGGCTGGGGCTGTTCATCTTTATCTTCTGCACCGCCGGCTGTCTTTATTTCTTGGTCCAAAAAATCCGGAAACTTCACACCAGCCAATACTTCTTTCAGACCAATCTTTACTTCATTTATGTGCTCATGATCGGACTGAGTTCCTTTAACTGGGATAACTGGATCGCCAGGTATAACTTTAGCCGTGCTCACGCTATCTACCTCGAACATAGCTTCCTGAACGTTCTTTCAGACAAAGCCCTGGGTGTCATGGTTGAAAACATAGGAGCTATACGGAAACAGATCGACGCGGCAAAGGTCCAGGCAGCTCTGTATGATACAGATACATTCGATGAAGAGCTGAATGCGTTTACCAACCCGGATATGCCGGATAATATCCGGTACAGAACCGACCGCTTCCTGGAAGCCTATCCGGAAGGAAGCTGGTGCAGCTGGAACTGGGCTGATCACAAAACTTTTCTTTACCTGCAACACCATTATAATCTGTTAAATACTGGCAAGTAAACTTATCTTAGTATCATGACGACAATAAAAGCACTGGAGCTCAAGGCTTTCGTTCCCGCAAAAGATTTCGCACGTTCAAAAGAGTTCTACCAGGATCTGGGCTTTGAGATCCCCTGGAGTGATGAACGGCTCGCTTATGTCAGGTTGCAAAATGTCAGCTTTCTGCTACAGAATTTCTATGTAGAAGAGCATGCCCGTAACTTCCAGATGCACCTGACAGTTGCTTCTGCCGACGATTGCTGGAAAAGATGGACGGAAAAGAAAATCGCTGAAAAATACGGCATTTACCTGTCTGCCCCTTCAGATAAACCCTGGGGCATCAGGGATTTTGAAATCACTGATCCGGCCGGTGTGCTTTGGCGGGTCGGTCACAACCTGTAACTTTTTGACAACCGCCGTTCTGCAGACTGTTTTGACACAAAACGGCATAAATCCCCGTTTAAAGAAATAATTATTGTCTCCTGTACGTACCTTTACCGGATTAATCAGGTATTACTAAAAGTATTGAGTTGCATGAGTTTCCGAATAAAATTATTGTTCCTTTTCATTATTTGCACAGGCATCAGCTCTTGCGTGCTGATCCAGGAATCCAGAAATAAAAAAAAGCTGGCTGATATAACATATGAACCTGTTTATGAGACTAATTCCGAACCTGTTGTATTTGAAGATATTACTGAGGAGCAACAACCTGATATAACTGCTATTTCCAAAAGTCAGCCTGATCAATACAAAGGAGAGATCTGGTATCATCCCAATCCCTGGTGGAGGATCAGGACCAGCCCGTTTCCTGTCGCTAAGGACTCCGTTCCTTACAGGTATTTTTCTCCTCAATACGGTTACTTTCAGTACATGGATCCCGGCAGTTATCAATACGATAATTCATGGGATATCTGGTCGGCCAAGAACCGCTTTTACGGCATGAAAGGATTGGGCGGCCATGCCTGGCAGGCTTTTATAAAAGATAACAAAGCTGTTTTTGACAAGCACCCTGAATATCTTGCAGAAGTAGACGGTATCAGAGTCGGAGCTGATAAGACTACCAAACTGTGTGTGACCAATAAGAACATGCAGCAATTATATGTCCAGTATCTTAAAGAAACCTTCAAAAAAGATCCGGACAGGCTCATTGCGCCGATCTCTCCCAGTGACGGCGGCGGATTCTGCACCTGTGCCAATTGCAGGAAGCTCGGAAACATCAGCAACCAGGTCTTTTATCTGGCGAATATTCTGGGTAAAGGTATCCAGAAAGATTATCCTCAAAAGCAGCTTTTTCACTATGCGTACCATTCTTACAGTGAGGTTCCGGATTTTGCTGTAGAGAATAATATCCTGGTAGCAGTAGTACCCAACGGTTTTCAATATATCTACTATCCCGAGGCGCTGCTCGATGTGTGGGCCAAACATCATAAAAATATCAGCTACAGGGAATACCTGGGCATTCCTCAATGGACCGGTGATTTTCCGAGGATCTCTGTTCCTACCATCCTGACCAGGACCGATATTGCCCGGCAACAGAATGGATGTGAAGTCATTTATATGGAAAGCGGCATTAATATCAATGCAACGATCGTTTCCACCCTGCTGAGTGCTCTCTGGCTCAACCCCGGCCTGACCTGGGAAAAGGTTTTTGAGAAATTCCTGGACGATTGCTTCAAAGACAGTAAAGAACCTGTCAGAAAGATGTTTACCCGTTGGCACAATTATACCATCGCGGATTATAGCGAGCACATTTATGCGCTTCACGATCTGCAGGAGGCCAGTCAGCTCGCAAAAGACGCGGCAGAAATTGAACGCCTGAGAGACCTGAAAGCTTATGTACACCTGATGGCGCTTGCTACGGAATGGAATTTCAACCTGAAAGATACCACCATCCTGAAGACCTATTTCGACTACCTGTATAATTCTTCCAACAGGAACATAGTCAATATAGCAGCACTACCGAGGGTATATGATAAATCTCTGAAAGTATTCCCGCAACTCTACGAGAAATATAAGTTCACCAAGGCACGCAAATCCTGGGTCAGGTATATCACAGCCAAAGAGATTGATAAGAATTTCCAGAACGACCTGAAAAAATATGGTGCGAAATCAGTCAGCTACAGGCAATCCTCACCTTTAAACACCCAGGCATATTCCTTTGAGGATAAAAACTTTATGGATCAGATCAGCATCGATTTTTCCAATAATACCAGTTGTCTGGTCATTTCAAAGCAGAAGCAGCTTACCATATCGGTCAATGCCTATACTGCTAATGCAGACAGCCCATTGGTTATATCCGTGATCAGCCCCGACGGTAAATTCATTGTCACCCGGTCGCTGGATAAAAATGCCTCCTGGACAGTTGATCTGCCGGCACCAGGCACTTACACCGTGAGCTTCAACCGGATCGCCAGAGTCAATGCTACCTTCAAAGGTAAAGTGATCGCTGCTGTCAATAAAGCTGCTGTCAACGATAAAAAATATAGCTACTACAATATCGATCAGAACGACCGGTGGGAACAGGTCACCAAAGAACGGCAAATAGAAGGCAGCACTCCGCTGTACTTTATCCTGAAAAAGAATCCTTAAGTCAAGATCAGTTCATGACAGCAGTCTTCAATACGAGAAGATTCATAGCATTGACCGGAAGGTATTTAACCCGCTTACCGGTAAAGCGGACCAGCTCATCATAGAAAAGCGGTACAACCGGCGCTTCCTCTATCACGATCCTGTCCATCTGGTAGTAATAGGATACAGCTTCTTCTTCCGTACGGGCTTTCAGCGCCTGCTCATATAAGCGATCATACCGTTCATTTTTGAAGAAGGTATAATTCGGCGGTGCTCCATAGCCGCTGTAAAAAAGCGCCAGATAATTTTCGCTGTCCGGATAGTCTCCGATCCAGGAAGCCCTGAAAAAATCCACCTCATTTTTGATCATCGCTTCTCTCAGGAAAGAGCCCGGAGACAGCTGTACGATCACTTTAATCCCTACTTCTTCCAGAGATTTGGCAATATAATCGGTCAGGTCCTGGTACAACGGATTGGAGTACAAGGTAACAGGCTGCAAACCTTTGCCGCCGGGATAACCGGCCTGCTTCAGCAATTCCCTGGCCTTGTCCGGATCATAATGATATCCTTTCACGATTTCAGCATTATACCCATTCATACCTTTAGGGATCATTCCTGCCATCGCCGGCTGCCCTATTCCATTGCGGAGATACCAGATCATCTTTTCCCGGTCAATAGCGTAATTGACAGCCTGGCGAACCCTTTTGTCCCGGATCGCTTCATTTTTCAGCTTGGCCATAGAAAACCCCAGGTATTCGGTACTCATGAAAGGAAGCCGCTCCATTACCACGTCTTTTTTATATTCATCTCTTAGTTCACCATTGGCGGTTAAAGCTTTATCTCTGAAAGATTTATCCACTCCTGATACCATATCGAACCCACCTTGCAGAAACTGCAGGAATTCTACGCCTCGGTCATTCAGGAAGCTTATCCTGATACCATCTATATAAGGTAAAGATTGTCCTTCTGCGTCCTTTTCAAAATAACCGGGATTCCTGGTCAGTACCAGCGCTTCATTTTCCTGCCACCTAACCAGCCTGAAAGGTCCTGTACCAACCGGATGTTTTCTAAAATCCTTGCCGTAATATTCCACCACCTCATGCGGCACCACAGAACAGTACTGTAATGTCAGCAAACCGGCCATAGGTCTGAACGGCACTTTCAGCCTCAGCTGAAAGATCGTATCATTGACCGCTGTGAAAGGCGCTTTATCTGCGATCTTACCGTTGAACAACCAGGCTCCGGTGGAAGCGACCTTTTCATCCGTGATCCTGTTGAAACTATACACAAAATCCGTCGCCGTCACTCTCCTTCCCTTCCCGTCTTTAAACAGCGGATGATCATGGAAGTATACGTCATCCCTGAGGAAAAAGGTATATACCAGCCCATCTCCCGATACCGTGTATGACCTGGCGATAGCAGGTACGACATTCAGACTGTCATCTACCTGCAATAAACCGTTGTACAGCTGATTGCACATCCACATAGTAGGCTGATCTTTACTGAATGCCGGATCCAGGGAACTAACGCCGGCGGAAATATTCAACCGGAACACCTTTCCTCCCTGGACTTTCCCGCGATCTTTGCAGCCATTCACCAGGATGGATAACAAGAGAAATATGATGCCGGTATATTTCATCCACCACTTACAACGCTTGTAAAAGGTCTATCTGTGCATCGATGAGCTTCAATGTTTCTTCGGCTATGAACTCACCATTGTCATCAAACTGCCGGCGTACGGAAGATACGGGAATCTTAAGGTGCAGCACGTTGATCTTCATATGATTCAGCACATTGGTCAGATCATCCATTCCCCTGAGATTTCCTGCGCGGCCGTCTGCCACTCCTACAATAGCAGCTTTTTTGTTGTGAAAACCCTGCCGGACATCGCTGGCGTCGATAAAAGCTTTGAGTATACCAGGATAGCTTCCATTATATTCCGGGACCACGAAAATATAGGCAGAAGCAGGATTCAGGTAATTTTCTTCGACTGTCTTCAGGTCAGGATGCTTACTGTCATACATAGTGTTATTCAGCATATTCTGCGGCATATCCACCAGGTCAAAAAAAGCAAATTCAACGCCTTTCCGCTGCAGTCTTTGTTTGTAAACATCAGCAACTTTACGGGTCCAGCTATCAGGTCGGTTTGTACCGGAAATCAGAGTAATCATGTCAAAAAAATCTTCCGCGAAGATACGGCTTCGATCATTTCTTTTCAACGTATTATCCACAATGCTTTGTGGGCAAATATCGATCTCAATCCAAAAGAAGCAGGACTATTCCTGCTATCTTTGAAGAGTCACCAACTGTAAGATTATGAAACTGACCTATTACGGACATGCATGCTTTGCCGTAGAAATAAAAGGCAAAAAGATCTTATTTGATCCGTTCATTACCCCTAATGAACTTGCCCAGGGTAAAGTCTCTGCAGATGAAATCAACTGTGATTATATCTTCATTTCACACGGCCACAGCGATCACGTTGCGGATGTGATCTCCATTGCCCAGCGCACCGGTGCCACCTGCGTATGTGCTTATGAGATCTTCGAATGGCTGAGTAAACAGGGCGTCTCCAATGTCCACCCGATGAATACGGGCGGAAAGTGGCGCTTCGATTTCGGTACCGTAAAATGCGTGGTCGCCCAACACTCTTCAGGACTTCCGGACGGCAGCTACGGCGGCAATCCTATGGGGTTCCTGTTCACTACAGAAGAGAGCAACTTCTACTACAGCGGGGACACAGCGCTGACCCTGGATATGCAACTGATCCCACGCTGGGCTAAACTGGACTTTGCCGTTCTGCCGATCGGTGACAATTTCACCATGGACGTAGAGGATGCGATCACAGCGGCAGCATTCAGCGGCGCTTCCAAAGTAGTAGGTGTACACTATGACACTTTTGGCTTCATCAAGATAGACCACCAGCAAGCGCTCAATGCTTTCTCAGAGAAAGGTGTTCAACTGCTTCTTCCGGGTATCGGTGAAACCATAGAGATTTAATTCGGAAAAGACAATGGGAAAGATAATCAGTATCGCTAATCAGAAAGGTGGTGTTGGAAAAACAACAACAGCGATCAATCTCGCTGCCAGCCTTGCCATCTTGGAATATAAGACCCTCCTGGTAGATGCAGACCCTCAGGCCAACAGTACCAGCGGTTGCGGCTTTGACCCCAAAAGCATTAAGGTCAGCCTTTACGAATGCCTGATCGATGAAAAAAGTGCAAAAGATGTAGCCCTGGAGACAGAAACACCGAACCTGTTCCTCATTCCTTCACACCTGGATCTTGTGGGTGCGGAGATCGAGCTGATCAACCATCCTAACCGGGAACGGATCATGAAGAACATGCTGGATGCAGTAAGAAATGATTTCGACTTTATTATCATTGACTGTTCTCCTTCTCTCGGCCTGATCACCGTCAATGCTTTGACAGCCTCCGATTCGGTGCTGATCCCGGTTCAGTGTGAGTTTTTTGCACTTGAAGGTCTGGGTAAACTTCTGAATACCATTAAGATCGTACAGACCAGGCTCAATCCGGACCTGGAGATCGAAGGTATTCTGCTGACGATGTATGACACCCGGCTCAACCTGTCCAACCAGGTCGTATCTGAGGTCAAGAGAAGATTCGGTGACAGCGTATTCAAGACCATCATTCACCGCAATACCCGGCTTGGAGAGGCTCAAAGTATGAGAATGCCGGTTATTATGTACGATGCAGACAGCAAGGGCGCGGTCAACTACCTCAACCTGGGCAGAGAAATATTGCATTCCAACGACCTGATACCTTCATTTGGAGAATCTAATAACGCGGACCTGAACTAAGACATGGCAAAGAAGAAATTTGTAGGCAGTGGTATCCGTGCCCTGTTATCCGATATGAGTGAGGAATCGGAGATCATCCGCATCAATGAGCTGGATGAAGATTCCATCATTAATACCGTTTCCAAAATTCCCCTGGAACAGATCGAGGTCAACCCGTTCCAGCCGAGGGTAGATTTTAATGAAGATGCCCTGAAAGACCTGTCCAACTCCATCCGCATACATGGGGTTATACAGCCGATCACTGTAAGAAAACTGGCGCCTAAAAAATACCAGCTCATCGCAGGGGAACGCAGGTTACGGGCATCCAAAATGGCTGGAGCTAAAGATATACCGGCTTATGTAAGGGAAGTCAATGACCAGGAATCACTGGAAATCGCCCTGATCGAAAACATACAGCGGGAAGATCTGAACGCGATGGAGATCTCTATTAACTATAAGAGACTCATTGACGAATGCGAGCTGACCCACGAAACTTTAGGGGAACGCCTTGGAAAGGATCGTTCAACAGTGACCAACTATCTCCGCCTGCTGAAATTACCACCGGAAATCCAACAGGCGTTGAAGGGCAGGAGCATCACCATGGGACATGCCCGCGCCCTCATCGCGATCACCGATATGGAAAAACAGCTGATTGCTTTCAAAGAGATCGAAAGCAAGGGTTTGTCCGTAAGAAAAACAGAAGAGTTGGTCCGTCAGCTCAATTCCGGCACGGTAAAAACACCTGTAAAAGCTCCGGACAGCAAACAATTACCACCGGCTTACCAGCAGGTTCAGACCAGACTTACAGAGTCCCTGGAAACCAAAGTCCGCATCAAAAAAGGTAATGAGGACAAAGGAGAGATCATTATACCTTTCTATTCAGCAGCAGATCTCGAAAGGCTGATCGAATTACTCGAAAAGGAAGCTTAGCCTGGCTTTTGCTCCAGATGTGAGTGAATGCAATGAGTAAATAAATGTAACAATGTGCCGATATGTCAATGAATGCTGACGCAATTGCTAATTTGAAAATGGAGATAATTAGCAAATGTGTAAATAGAAATAATTAATGAGTAAATGTGGTAAAAAATCCCGATCACGATAGCAATCGGTATCGGTATTACCCGCAAAAGCGGGTAACTGATAGCAGTAGTATTTTAGACACCTGCTTGCGCAGGTGGTGAAAGGTGTTGTAGTGAAAAACTGTATTTAGGTATCTATCGCAAATTGGGATGTCAGCGAATATGATTGTCTATTGTCTATTGTCTATCGTCTATCGTCTGTGGTCCAGCTCATTATCCCATTAACACATTCTTCTCATTTTATTTTGCGGATATGGTGGTTCGAGAGTCTCACTAACCGTAGTTCAGCTTACAGCTCAAACACCACCTGATCTTTAGGTACCCGAACCCTTTCTCCATAAATCCCTTTAGATGTGCCTTTCCCTACGCTGATGATCATATTGATTTCTGCCTCTGCGGGCAGCTTCAACAAGCTTTTGACCTTAGCAGAATCAAAACCTTCCATTGGACAGGTATCATACCCTTCCGCCTTCATACTCAGCATAAAGGTCTGGGCGGCCAGCGCAACGGATTTGTGAACAATCACCCGGATATCCGAACCGGCAACCTCCCTTGGTATAGTCCTGAACAAACCGGCTCCTGCAGTAGTGAGCTTCTTAACCCCACCCCAAATGCCCAGCGGATCATTCATATATAAAGCCGGAATCAGCTTAGTATAATAGGTCGTCAACAGCTTCACCCGTTTCTCAGACTGATCCACAGCCTTTGCTATCGTCTCTTTCAGTACAAATTCAGCCCGGGATTTCCATTTATCCTTTCTCGCCACAACGACCAGCAATTCCGGAGCTGTCACTGCCGCTTTCTGGCTCATACAATACTCCGCCAGCTGTTTTTTGATCTCAGGGGTCTTCACCCTGTAGAATTCCCACAATTGCAGGTTGCTGCTATTCGGCGCCAGCATAGCTAATTCAATGCTTCTCTGAAAAGCAGCATCACTCACCTGTTCATCTGTATATTCTCTGACGGTTCTGCGGGAGCTTACAATCTCACCAAACACCTCTGCCTTGTTCATATTCTATTTTTATACTTCATAAAATAAGGTGAACCATTCAAAAAAGTTCAAACTCTTATTCTACTTCTATGTTATCTTAAAAGTCAAAGATCATGAAAGTTTTTACATCCGGTTTATTTTTCCTGCTGTTGTACATATCCGGTTACGGACAAACCGGTCCCCTGAATGAAGGACACTGGTATGGAACACTCTACAGGAAAGACCGCATTGCTATTCCCTTCCAACTGGAGATCAGCTATAACCATCAGCAACAACCGATCCTTACACTGCTCAATGCAGACGAACGGCTGGAAGCGGCAACTATTTACTCAGACAAAGATTCCGTTGCTTTCAGGCTGGCATACTTCGGCACCGAACTAAGAGCGCATATCGTATCCCCCAACCATATTAAAGGTACCTGGACAGATGAAAACCGGGAAAATATGTGGCTGAACTTCAGCGCAGAGAAAAAAGAAGCGGCTGAGAACACCCAGCCCGCGACTATACATCCAAAATATTCAGCTGTTTTCAGACCCGGTGAACCCAACAGTTTTCCTGCCATCCTTCAGATCCGGGACAAAAACGGCGCACTGCAGGCTACTTTCAGAACACCATCCGGGGATTTCAGGTATCTCAACGGATATATACAGCATGACACACTGATCCTTTACAAATTCGATGGTATAGTCAGCTACCTGATCAAAGCCAGGATCAATGGTAACCAGCTATCCGACGGTGTTATGTATTCGGGGCCGCAAGGTTTCCTTAGCTGGCAGGCACAGGCAGATGATTCGGCCACTTTTAACGATCCTTATGATCAGACCAAAATCATTTCTAACACACCTTTGTCACTAAAAGTGCTCACCCACAACGGAGATACCGTTATCATTGACCGGCAATATCTGGCCGGTAAGGTATCCCTGATCACGATCATGGGCACCTGGTGTCCGAACTGCCTGGACGAAGCCCGGCATCTGACTCAACTAACTGAAAAATATCCAGATCTGCATATTATAGGTCTCAGTTTTGAACGGCCTAAAGAATGGCCTAAGATCAAAGCATTACTGGAAAAATATACCGGCTCGTTAGGTATCAGCTATCCCATCTTCTATGCCGGGCCGGCCAACTCAACTTTTGCATCCGGCCTGTTTCCCATGCTGGACGGCATCAAAGCTTTTCCTACCCTGATCGTTGTCAACAAGGCCGGGATGATCACGCAGGTGCTCACCGGATATGACGGACCGGCCACCGGAGAAGCATTCGAAGAATACGAAAAAAAGTTGACGGGTCTCATCGATACATTATCAGAAGAATAGAAAAATCACTACAATTACACTTACAAAAACCTTTATAATGACGATTTATAAGAAGCTGGCAATATGGAGTATGGCTCCTTTTGTGATCTGGACGCTGGCTGCACCACTGACAGATGCGTATGCCTCTGTACTCAGTAAATCCAAGAAAAAGAAAACTGAACATACCGAACAGGTTGCCCCGGTACAAACAGGCAGCTCCGCTCCCCAGCCAAATGTTCCAAATCCTTCACCACCTCAGGCCAACCCGCTCCACGCACCTTTGCCGCTGGATCCCAATGTAGTGCACGGAACACTGCCCAACGGCATGCAATACTACATCCGGAAAAATGCCAAACCGGAAAACCGGATGGAGATCCGCCTGGCAGTGAATGCCGGCTCTATACAGGAAGATCCGGATCAGCTGGGGCTTGCCCACTTCCTGGAGCATATGGCTTTCAATGGCAGCAAACACTTTAAGAAGAATGACCTGGTCAACTACGTAGAAAGCATAGGCACTAAATTCGGTCCCCACCTGAATGCTTATACCAGCTTCGATGAAACCGTTTATATGCTGCAGGTGCCGACCGATAACCCGGAAACCATTGATAAAGGTCTGCTGATCGTAGAAGACTGGGCACATGGACTCACCCTGGATCATGAGGAGATTGAAAAAGAAAGAGGTGTGGTCGTTTCCGAATGGAGAAGCTCCCTAGGACCTCAACAAAGAATGCAGAATAAATTCCTGCCGGTACTCTTCAAAGATTCCAGGTACCCGGAACGCCTGCCGATCGGAGATACAGCTATCCTGAAAACAGCGCCTTACGAAGCTTTTGAAAGATTTTACAGGGACTGGTACCGTCCGGATCTTATGGCGATCATCATTGTCGGTGACATCGATCCGGTACAGATCGAAAAAGAGATCAAAGAACGTTTCTCTGACATCAAAGGGCCGGAAAATCCACGTAAAAAAGAAACTTATAACGTTCCGCCACATAAGGAGACGCTGGTCAGCATCGTGACGGATAAAGAAGCACCTTATACACAGGTATTCGTCTTCAATAAACACCCTTCAAGTGATCCGGACAACCTCGTAGCGTACAGAGAAAGCCTCATACAGCAGCTGATCAACAATATGATGAACAGCCGCTTCAACGAAATCCTTCAGAAGCCACAACCGCCGTTCTTTGCAGCTTTCAGCAGCTATGGTTCCCAGCTGAGAACACTGGAAGCCTTCCTCAATGTCGGCGTCGGTCAACCAGATAAAGCAGATGAGATTCTGAGCACACTGCTGGAAGAAACACAAAGGGCTGCCAGATACGGATTTACTGCTTCCGAACTCTCCAGGGCTATTGCGGATCTGACCAATGGCTATGAACAGGCACTCCGTGAAAAAGATAAAACTGAATCGGCCCACTATGCCAACGAGTACGTAGCCAATTACCTGAAAAAGGAACCTTCTCCGGGCATCGAGATCGAAAATCAACTGGTCACCATGCTGACTGGTACGATCAATCTCAACGAGATCAATGTGACCATTAAAAAATGGGCAACTGATCAGAATACAGTCATAGTGATCACCGGTCCGGAAAAGGATAAAGATAAATTACCTACTGAAGAACAGGTGATGGCTATCAGGAAAGCCGTCAGTGAGAAAGAGCTGGCTCCGTACGAAGATAAAGTGGTAGCTGAAGCGCTGATCAGCCAGCCGCCAACAGCGGGAAAAATCGTCAGCACCAGTGAAGATACCAAACACGGTATCACGACCTGGACACTGAGCAACGGCGCTAAAGTGATCATCAAACCTACAACATTCAAGAATGATGAGATACTGGTCAATGCCTTCAGTGCCGGAGGTTCTTCGCTCTATACAGATGCAGATTATTACACTATTTCCAATGCTGACGTCCTGGTTGGAGAAAGTGGCATAGGTAATTTTGACAAATTATCCCTGACTAAAGCGCTGGCCGGAAAAACTGTTGGTGTCAGACCTTATATCAGTGAGCTGGAAGAAGGGCTGTCAGGATCCAGTTCTCCAAAAGATCTCGAAACATTACTGCAGCTAATCTACCTGAATATGACCGCTCCAAGAAAAGATGCGGATGTATTCCAGTCGTATATCGCCAAACAAAAAGCGCTGTTCAGCAACCTGCTGGCTAACCCGAACTTCTATTTCCAGAAGAGTATCTATGAAACCCTTTACAATGGCCATATCAGGAGAAGTTTTCCGAAATCAGAAGATTTTGACAAAGTCAACCTGGATAAAGCTTTCCAGTTTTACAATGAACGATTCAGCAATGCGGGGGATTTCACCTTCCTGTTCATCGGTAATGTGGACATGAATACACTGAAGCCGCTTGTAGAGACCTATATTGCTTCTCTCCCATCCACAGGAAAGAAAGAGCAATGGAAAGATCCTCAGGTTACAATGCCGAAAGGACTGGTCAACAAAGAAGTTACCATGGGCGCAGCTCCAAAGACCAATGTTTATTTCAACTATCACGGTGATGGGCAATGGACGGAACAGGATGCGTTTGTTTATGATGCCACAATAGGTGTGCTGAACATCAAAATGAGAGAAAGCATGCGGGAAGACCAAGGTGGTGTGTATGGTGTAGGCGTAAAAGGCTCCTTTGACCGGATTCCGGTTCAGCGTTATAACACCATGATTACTTATAATGCCGATCCTTCCAAAGCAGACGATTTAGAAAAAGTGGCTAAATCTGTTATCCAGAACCTGATCTCCAACGGAACTGATGAAGCCACCCTGAATAAAGTGAAAGAAACGCTCAGAAGAGAAAGAGAAACAGATCTGAAAGAAAATGAATTCTGGCTCTCCAGTATCAAAGAATCCCTGATCTTCAACGAATCCCTGGATAACCTGGAAAAATTCAATGCAAAGGTCAACGCACTCACTCCAGACGATATTAAAAAGGCTGCAGCTAAATATTTCAGCGGGCAAAATGTTGTCAGAGTCGTGATGTCACCGGAATAAGCATTAAATATTCATTTCCAATGAACGAACCGGGCGGCCTTTGGCCGCCCGGTTCGTTTTATCCACTATTCTATTCTTTTACTATCTGTAAACAGTCTCTTTTCTTCTATACTATCCCAGTCTATTCCCCATTCAAAATGACTAGAAAACTCATCATTAAAATCAAAAACAAAGCTTAATGATGATTTTTACCATCATTAAAATGCAGATCAATTGATGGAAAATACCAACATTATATAAAATTTTATACCTTTATGTTGAAATTTACCGACAAAATTCCTTTTAGATGGAAAGAGACCGTATATATTGGCATGCAATGAGCGACCCTGCTATTCTGGAAGTACTGGGAAATTTCATTAAAAAGACCCGGCTAGAGCAGAATAAGACTCAGCGGATAATTTCTGAAGCGGCAGGAATCAATAGATCAACACTGGTTCATATCGAAAAAGGAAATGGCGGAACCCTATTATCCTTTATCCAGGTTTTAAGGGCATTAGGACAGCTGGATAAGTTAGAAATATTCGAGACCAGGCAGGAAATCAGCCCTTTGCAACTGGCAGAAATTGAAATGAAGAAGAGACAAAGAGCCCGTAAGAAAGATACTGTTCAAAATAAACCTAAAAGCACCTGGTAATGATCATAACAGCCTTCATCAATTTATGGAATAAACGGGTAGGTGCTATCGCATGGGATGTGGACAGGAGGTTAGGATTGTTTGAATTCAGCCCTTCTTTTATTTCCGGAAAATGGGATGTTGCTCCGCTCAAAATGCCCCTGGAAGAAGCTGCAGGCCGCATATTTTCTTTCCCCGAATTAAGAGATACACCAACCTTTAAAGGCTTACCCGGTCTTTTGGCGGATGTCTTACCAGATAAATATGGCAACACACTGATCAACACTTGGCTGGCCAGAAATGGACGTCCGGCAGACAGCTTAAATCCTGTAGAATTATTATGCTTTATAGGGAAAAGAGGTATGGGTGCGCTGGAATTTGAACCTGTTGAACCTAATGTAACCAATGGCGCGACCAAGATCGAGCTGGACAGCCTCATCCATATCGCCCAGGAAATACTTTCAGGCAGGCAGGACTTCAATGCCCATCTGTCCACCAATGAAGAGAAAGCGCTTATCGATATTTTAAAGATCGGCACATCAGCAGGCGGTGCAAGAGCAAAAGCAGTCATAGCCTATAATCCGGCCACCGGGGAAGTCCGCTCAGGCCAGACCAATGTACCCAAGGGATTTTCTCATTGGCTATTAAAATTTGACGGTGTTGCCGACCAGCAGCTGGGCACCTCATACGGTTACGGAAGAGTAGAAATGGCCTATTCCCTGATGGCCAGAGAGGCCGGTATACAAATGACAGCCTGTCAGCTATTGGAAGAGAACGGCAGAGCACATTTTATGACCCAGAGATTTGACAGAACACCCGGGAACGGCAAGCTGCACGTACAAAGCTTTTGTGCTATGGCTCACTATGATTTCAACAATATTACGGGATATAGCTATGAGCAATTATTTGAAACTATGCGGAGCCTGCTGCTGCCCTATACCGACGCGGAACAGCTATACAGAAGAATGGTGTTTAATGTGATAGCAAGGAATTGCGATGATCATACCAAGAACTTCGCTTTTATAATGGATAAGACCGGTCAATGGCAGCTGGCACCGGCATTTGATATCTGCCATGCTTACCGTCCGGGGAGCACTTGGGTCAATCAACATGCTTTAAGCATTAACGGGAAACGCAGAGATATTACACGTCAGGATCTGCTGACGGTGGCCAGGAAAATGAACATAAAGAAGGCTGAACTGATCATCGACCAGGTACTGGATATAGTCGCCAACTGGAAAATATATGCAGAAGAAACAGCCGTGGACGATGACTTAAAAGATGCCATCGGGAAGACCCTGCTTGTCAATATTTAAACACGCTACGGGTTCCTCTGTCTTTCAGGATTTCCAAAGAGGGAAAAAGGGGAAAAAGATCTGATAACTATTGATCTGCATCAGATCTCCGGATAAGTTCCCAGGTGAGTCACTCTGCGTCCTGCTTTCCGGTCTTCAAAATACCTTTTCAGTGCAAAGTAGGAAGAGGTAAAAGCCATCTCTTTCCACGGGATTTCATCCTCCCTGAAGAGCGCTGTCTCTATACTTTCCGGACCATTGGAATATTTGCCTTCTTTCAGCTCAGCAATAAAATGGATATACACCTGGTTGGCCTGCGGAAGATTATAGACAGCATGGACACCTTCTATATTGATTTCGGCGCCGGCTTCTTCGACCACTTCCCTGGCGGCGCCTTCCTGGGACTGCTCTCCATCTTCGAGGTAACCTGCAGGAAGGTTCCAGTAACCATATCTCGGCTCTATCGCCCTCCTGCACAGTAATACCTTATCTTCCCAGTGCACCAAAGCACCTACGACCACTTTGGGGTTTGTGTAATGTATGGTTTTGCAGCTGGTACAAACGAAACGTTTATGTGTATCTCCTTCTACAATCGTATATTCTACCGCTGCACCGCAGCTACTGCAAAATTTCATCTGACTGAACAGCATATCTCTCCTAAAGTAATAAGAGATCGCCAATTATGATACCTTAACGCTTAATAATTGCATTTTTAGGGAAGTAACCTACTTCATAGGAAGCGATATCTTTTCCTGTATTCAGATCGGCCCTGATAAAGTTCCCTTTCTGCGCACCATCTACCGCATCCAGCAGCAATAATTCACCTCTTTCCTCATCTACATTGAACCCGTAAAGCCATTTGTCAGCACCGTTGTAAACAGGACTGGTGGACAATGCACTGGCCGTAACAGGAATTTTGAAAACATCATTTTCATTCACGCCGCCTGAAAGATCCGGCAATATATAATAGATCTCGGTCTTTGCTTTATTCATGACCATAGGAACAGCGGAATAGGTACTAACGCCTAACGGGAATTCTTTTTCGATACTGTAATCGGAAAGATTGAGCCTGTAAATAGCACCATTCACAGGACCATCCCAGTGACCGGCACAGTAAACCCAAAGTTTGTTGTTGATATCGATCAGCAACTGGGAAGCGCCTTCTTTTAACTCTACATATTTTTCAACAGTATCCGCATCCGGATTGATCACCAGAATACCTTTTCTCACATCACCCGCATAGCCCGAAGACTGCTGGATATTGACGACCAGCTTTCCGTTATGCGCAAGAATCTGATCCGTAGATCCTCCTACTTCGATATCAGAGAGTTTGGTCATAGATGCCGCATTATAGACACCTATTTTCCCGGAATACATATCCGTGATATATGCCTTGCTGCCGTAGAAGAAGATAGCGTTCGGAGCTGTTAAGCCGGTTACAGTGGTGATACTTTTCATGCTGGCACTGTCCGCCACTTCTATCTTGTTGGAATAGTTCATCACGAGATAAGCCTTACCCTGATTGAAAACGAGGTTCTGGAACACATCTCCGAGCGGTCTCGAATTGATCGAATAAAACAGATCATTGTACATAGAATCTTTTTCGTAGTCATAAAAGCTCAGGCTTGCATTGCCCTGCGAAAAGATCCCTTCATTGATAATATAGAACCCTTTGGATTCTGCCACTTCCACAGGATCCGGGTTATCGTCGTCTTTCTTACAGGCAACAGCCACAAAGAACAAGGCAAAGATTGCCCACCATGATTTCTTAAGATTTCTCATTTTTCCAGGTTATGATTAGTGTAAATAAATAATTTCTGCCAGGCATAGGCCGGTAAACGACCTCTTCATAATAAGCATCCAGGATATTGTTCACGGAAAATCTCCCATCCAGAGACCAGGTACGGAAGGTCCATTTATAGCCTAATGTTGTATTGACGATCGTATAAGGGTCCACAGACTGGCCTCCGTCCCTTGTTACAAAACGCTTGCTGTAGGACTGTATATCCGCATCGAGTGAGATCCCGCTCCAGCTGTATCCGCCGGACCACTTAAAGCTGTGAAGCGGGAAATAAGGCAGCTGCTTCCCTTTTGTTTTGTCATTCAGCGAGGTTTTCTCTGTCTTCCCGGACCTGTTAAAGGAATAAGTCCCTTTGACCTGGATCCGATGTTTCAGCTTCGACCATTCCAGCTCCTGTTCGTAGGTAGCGCCGTATGCCAGCACCTTACCGATATTCTCAGGTGTCCAGTAAAATTTATTAGTGGGCAGCCAGACGATCATATCTGTGATATAGGTCGTAAACAGCTCCGCCTGATGCTTCCAGTAAAAGTTCCTTCTGAACAGATGCGCCCAGGAAGCCCCTGCTGCTGCACCCTTGCTCCGCTCCGGCGTTAGCTGTGTATTACCGCCCGGAAGCCAGTATCGGTCATTCAGTGTCGGATAGCGGGTATCTATTCCTGCCCTGACCCACAATTTTACAGGATGTTTTTTACCGGGCCGGCCACTCACCTCTATACTGAAAGGAATGTTCCAGCCCAGCTTACTTCTCACCGACAGCTTGGCCAATACACTGGTTCTGAAATACAGCGACGGTTGAAAGTGAACACCTGTATGAGCATCCCAACCTGATTCGGTTGCTCCATTCCTGTAATTGGGCGTACTGACTTGGGTATATTTTATATCTGATCCGTAAAAGAGCTGCCAGGATTTAGCCAGCTGCCAGTCACCTTTATATCTGAAATAGCCCAGATGTTCCCTGTTCGTCTGCTCTTTTTTAAGTACCAGGTCATTATAGTATAATGAATTGTATACGTACACTACATTCAGCTCATGAGAAATATTGGCCCGGCGTAGCTGCCACTTCAGCATCTGTCGTGCAACCTGGTCATCCTGATCTGCCGTAAAATTAGGGCTGACCATAGACGGAGGAATTTCTCTCTGATTTAAAATCAGCTCATTGTACCAGTTGATCGTTCCGCCTTTTTTTAACCGCCATTCCCAACGCGGATAAATACTGAATCTTTTAAAGCTGCCGTGTATCTGTTGCCGCTCTATATTGGGTAAAACGGTATAGTCTGTATACCTGAAGTTATTCGTCGCTTTTTCATAGGCAATATTAACAGACCAGCTGTGCGCTTCTACTGCGCCCTGATGATCCAGGGAAGACAACAGCTGGCCGAAAGAACCCACTGATTGCCGGTAGCTTACCCGGTAACCTTTCTTTTGCAGCGGAAGCGCCTGAACATTCACCACACCTGCAATGCCGCCTGTAGCAGCCTCCAGCCTGGAAGAAGTATAGCTGACATCCTGCCTGTAACCGACCGTGAACAATGAAAGATCGCTGACACCCAGCATACCTGAACTGACAGGAATATCGTTCCAGAGTACCTGCAAATGCTGGGGATTCAATCCCTGAGCGGATACCAGCTGCATGCCACCTGCGTTCTGCGTCCTCAGAAAGATGCCGGGTGCATTACGGATAGCCTCTCCTGCCGTGCTCAGTAAAGCAACCTCTTCCCGGCCATACTGCTGATCATAGGATAAAGTATCCACTACCCCTGAAAAAGCGGTGCTATCCTGCGCTGATAGGGCTACAACCGTACTGCACAGCAGCCCTACATTCAAGATAATTGCCAGATATCGATCCCTTTTCATTCTATTCCTGCTACAGGTAAGAGGGATATACGAGTAAAAAACAACCGGTATGCAGTCGCTTTTCACCATCCCTTTTGCCTCGAAAGTTCAGATTACATGATGTGAATGGCAGGTCTTCTGACTTGTTCCCTTTTTAGCACCTTCCCGTATTGACATACAGTGGTCTATCGCTAAAAAGCCTTACGGAACTTACAGCAGCGAGGACTGTCCCGGACTTTCACCGGATTCCCTTTTAATCCGGACTCATCACCCGGAACCTATTCAGCAAAAACGAAATTACAATTAAAAATCATTTTTTCATCTTGCTGTCCATATAAACAAAAAAGGCCCTTACCGGGCCCATCTATCTGATCAGATGATCATTCTACTATAAAACTGGCAGGGAAATACCGCCTCAATTCGTTCAGGAAAGTTTGCGCATCCTGCCTCGCGATGAAGTTGCCGACCCTGAGCTTAAAGGTCGGAGGATCAAAGCTCATAAACACAGGGATACCCGGATATTTTGCGGAAAACTGCGATTTGATATCATTGACTTCCGTCCTGGATTTGGACGCTGCGATCTGTACACGATATACCTTCTTAACTTCCGATTTTACTTTATTCTTCGCAGAATATACCTTCTGCAGGTAATCGATACGCGGATCCTTATAGATCAATGCATTTCCTTTAGTCAGGGAATCTGTACCGGGTTGCTGAGCATATGCTGTTACATATGCCCCTAAACCCAATATCAATATAAATCCTTTCCGTATCTGCTTCATGTTATGCACCCTGTCCGTGACAATGTTTGAATTTTTTTCCGCTACCGCAAGGGCAAGGATCATTTCTGCCGATTTTGATCTCATTCCTGACCGGTTGCTGCTTCTCCGGTTTGCTGACCGCTTCACCTGCTTTTTTGGCAGCGGCTGCCTCCTCATCTTCTCCCCGGCTTTCTGTCGTGCGGGCTACCTGCTGAACGAGCCTGGCTGCTCTTTCCTGCGCTAACCGGACTTCTTCCGCATTCTGAGAAGGCAATTCACATTTTACCATGAAAGAGATCACATTTTCATTGATTTCTCTCAACATCTCTTTAAAGATCTTGAAAGCCTCAAATTTATAGATCAATAAAGGATCTTTCTGTTCGTGCACTGCCATCTGCACAGACTGTCTCAGATCGTCCATTTTCCGCAGGTGCTCTTTCCAGAACTGGTCGATATATGCCAGCACTACATTCTGTTGTAAAGTAGTGGTCAGCTCTTTTCCGCCGGAACTGATCGTTTTTTCCAGGTTGACTACAACATTCAGGTTTTTACTTCCGTCGGATAACGGCACTATGATATTCTGTACTTCCTGGCCCCTGTTTTGCCGGATCTGCATCAGAACAGGCAAAGATTCGCCCCGGATTGCTTCCATTCTTCTGTCAAATGTATTCGCAGCCTGATCATAGATCATATTAGCGATAGCGTCTACTTTCATCTTATTCAGCTGGTCGGCTGTCAATTCTATCTCTACACCCAGGAATCTATAGCCATCGAGCTTCAAGGCTTCGATGTCCAGCGAGCTCTTGGCTGCTTCTGCAATGTCATAACACAGGTCAAACATCATGCTATCCAGGTCATAGGTGACCCTTTCTCCTAACAAGGCATGCTGACGGCGTTTATAGATCACCTCCCGCTGCGCATTCATCACGTCGTCATATTCCAGCAGGCGCTTCCGGATCCCGAAGTTGTTCTCTTCTACTTTCTTCTGTGCCCTTTCGATGGATTTGGTCACCATTGAGTGCTGGATCACTTCTCCTTCTTTGAGCCCCATTCTGTCCATGATGCTGGCCAGCCTGTCTGATCCGAACAAACGCATCAGGTCATCTTCCAGCGACACATAGAACTGCGAGCTTCCCGGATCACCCTGACGACCGGCCCGGCCTCTCAGCTGCCTGTCTACCCGGCGGGAATCATGCCGTTCAGAGCCTATGATCGCCAGACCTCCAGCTTCTTTCACTCCTTCTCCCAGCTTGATATCCGTACCCCGGCCTGCCATGTTGGTAGCGATCGTCACCTTACCGGATAAACCGGCTTCAGCAACGATATCTGCTTCCCGCTGGTGCTGCTTGGCGTTCAATACATTGTGCGGAATCTTCCTCATGGTCAACAGTTTGCTGAGCAACTCAGAAACTTCCACATTCGTCGTACCTACCAATACAGGTCTTCCTGCTGCACGCAACTCTTCCACTTCCTGTATGATGGCATTATATTTTTCCCTTTTGGTCTTGTAGACCAGGTCATCTTTATCTTTGCGTGCGATTGGCCTGTTGGTCGGGATCACAACGGTATCCAGCTTATAGATCGTCCAGAACTCACCTGCTTCCGTTTCAGCAGTACCGGTCATGCCCGCGAGCTTATGGTACATCCTGAAATAGTTCTGTAAAGTGATGGTGGCAAAAGTCTGTGTAGCCGCTTCGATCTTCACATTTTCTTTCGCTTCGATCGCCTGGTGCAAACCGTCAGAATACCTGCGGCCTTCCATAATACGGCCGGTCTGCTCATCTACGATCTTCACTTTGTTCTCAATCACCACATATTCAACATCTCTTTCAAAGAGACAGTAAGCTTTCAACAGCTGGTTGACCGTATGTAATCTTTCAGATTTCACAGAGAATTCCCGGATCGCATCATCCTTACGGGCCTGCTTTTCGTCCAGTGACTCAACAGATTTTTCAATATCAGCAATGATAGAACCCAGATCCGGAAGGATAAAGAAATCCTTTTCTTCAGAATCGGCTGTGATAAGGTCGATACCTTTTTCAGTCAGGTCGATCTGGTTGTGCTTCTCATCGATCACAAAGAACAGCTGAGCATCTGCCTTCGGCATTTCCTTGGACTGATCCTGCAGATAATAGTTTTCCGTTTTGGTCAGGATCTGACGCATGCCCGGTTCACTCAGGAACTTAATCAATGCACCGCTTTTCGGGAAACCTCTGTGCGCTCTTAAAAGAGCCAGTCCACCTTCTCCTTCATTATATCCTGTTTTGCCTTCCGCTATCAGTTTCCTGGCATCCTGCAGAAATTTCACGGTAGCTTTCTTTTGTGCCTCTACCAGCCGCTCGATCCTTGGTTTCAGCAGATGAAACTCCTGCTCCTCTCCTTTCGGAACCGGTCCGCTGATGATCAAAGGTGTACGGGCATCATCGATCAATACGGAGTCTACCTCATCCACCATAGCATAATGGTGTTTGCGTTGCACCTGTTCCTCAGCAGTCCTGGCCATATTGTCTCTCAGGTAGTCAAAACCGAACTCATTGTTTGTACCGTAAGTGATATCCGCCAGGTAAGCTTCTTTCCGTGTGTCAGAATGCGGCTGATGTCTGTCGATACAATCCGAAGTCAGCCCCAGGAAATTAAATATCGGGGCCATCCATTCACAGTCCCTGCGGGCCAGGTAATCGTTGACTGTCACAATATGCACGCCTTGTCCTGCCAAAGCATTCAGGTAAGCAGGCAGCGTGGAAACGAGGGTCTTACCTTCACCCGTTGCCATCTCTGAAATTTTACCTCTGTGCAGGATGATACCACCGATCAGCTGCACATCATAGTGCAACATCTGCCATCGGGTCTCTGAACCGGCTACCATCCAGGCGGTGCTGTAGGATACCTGGTCTCCCTGTATTTTAATATGAGGTCTGTTCACTGCCAGGTCTCTGTCCAGGTTTGTAGCGGCTGCAATGATTTCTTCCTGTTCTTTAAAGCGGCGGGCTGTCTCTTTAACAACTGCAAACGCTTCTGGTAGTATCTGGTTGAGGATTTCCTCTATCGCTTCGTTCTTTTTCTTGTACAGCGCATCTACTTCTTTAAAAAGCGCGTCTTTTTCTTCCAGGTCTGTCTCCTCTTTCTCTGCTACGGCTTTGATCTCACTGATCTTGGTATCAATCTCCGCCAGGTATTCCCGGATACGTTGTTTGAATTCGTTGGTTTTATTTCTGAGTTCGTCGTTGGAGAGAGTTTGATAGGAATTGTAGTATTCGTTGATTGCAGCTACTATCGGAGTGACCTCCTTGATATCCCTGTTGGATTTGCTACCGAAAACCTTAGCCAATCCCTTTGCAAATATATCTAACATGTAATTTTGCTTTAAGCGCAGTAAAATTAAAATTTATGTGCTTTACAAAGTGTCAAATAAAGTACCAAGTGCACCGATATCTGACAATATTTCTGAATTATCCTGACCAGGATATTATTTTTGTGGCAAAATCGGACACATGAATATATTGTTGTTAGGCTCAGGTGGCAGAGAGCATGCTTTTGCCAGACAAATCTCCTTAAGTAAACACTGTCAGAACCTGTTTATAGCTCCCGGCAATCCGGGTACTGCTGCGTTTGGACAAAATGTCCCGTTGTCCGCAACAGACTTTGCAGGAATCCGGCAGTTTGTCCTGAGCCATGACATCTCCATGGTCATCGTGGGTCCTGAAGCACCGCTTGTTGAAGGTGTATATGACTATTTTGTCAATGATGCGGAATTGAAGAATATACCGGTCATAGGTCCTTCCCGGCAAGGTGCCATGCTGGAAGGCAGCAAAGCTTTTTCCAAAGCATTCATGGTCCGTCACCACATACCGACAGCAGCTTACGGGGAATTTACCGGGGAAAATGTCGAAGAAGGACTGGCGTATATCGCTGCACAAACACCACCAGTCGTGCTCAAAGCCGACGGACTGGCTGCCGGTAAAGGCGTATTGATCTGTACCAGTATTGAAGAAGCGCAGCAGGAATTCCGGGAAATGCTCGATGGAAAATTTGGCCAGGCAGGCGCCAGAGTGGTGATAGAAGAATTCATGTCCGGCATAGAGTTCTCTGTTTTTGTTCTGACAGACGGGAAAAACTACCAGGTATTACCGGTGGCCAAAGATTATAAAAGAATCGGGGAAGGTGATTCCGGGCTGAACACCGGCGGAATGGGTGCCGTTTCACCTCCTCCTTTCGTATCCGAAGCAATCATGGACAGGGTCAGCAAAGAGGTGATCGAAACTACCATCGCAGGATTAGCGCAGGATGGTATCGTTTACAAAGGTTTTATCTATATCGGACTGATGAATACACCGGGCGATGTTCCCAAAGTTGTAGAATACAACTGCCGGATGGGTGACCCGGAAACCCAGGCCGTATTGCCACGTATAACTTCCGATTTCCTGGAACTGATGCAACACGTGGCCAACGGTACATTAGATCAGGCTGCATTGAACATCTCTCCTGAGGCTGCTGTCACTGTCATCCTGGCTTCACAGGGATATCCCGGCGACTTCGAAAAAGGTAAAAAGATCACCGGCCTGGAAAATATAAAAGACAGCCTTGTCTTCCACGCCGGAACGGAGATAAAAGATGGAAACCTGGTCACTTCCGGGGGAAGAGTGCTGGCCATTACCTCTTTACATACAGACTGGTTACAGGCGCTGGACAACAGCAATGAAGCTGCCGCCCTCGTAGAATATGAAGGAAAATACTACAGGAAAGATATCGGGTTTGACCTGAAATAATTTTTATTGCCCGGCCTGATTTCAGAAGGTATCTTTCAGGCCGGGCTTTTATTATTTAGGGCATTATCGCGAGCATCCTGCCCCTGATATTTACTAATAAAAAAGGCATCTCTTAGGATGCCTTTTCATTTATATCAACCGGATATACCGGCTATAGTAAATTAGCAAAGAAATTAGGGATGACACCTAATACGATAATGGCCAGGGTGCCGATCCATGCAACTATAGTGAAAATAGCAGGTGCACAAGAAAATGCCCCTGGTTGTTCCGGACGCTGAACGACGGCAATCAATATCTTGAAGTAATAATAGATAGAAACAATGCTCATCAATATCGCTACCACAGCCACATAGGTATAACCTTCCTGAACGGCATCCATCAATACCAGGTATTTACCTAAAAAACCTGTCAACGGCGGAATACCAGACAATGATAGTAACGCCAGGATCAATGCCACTCCCAGAGCCGGACGTTCATACACCAACCCTGTAAAGGATGCTACCTGATCATTGCCTTTTACATGGCTGACATAGATGATCACAGTGAAAGCCACCACGCTTGCCAACGCATAACCTGTCGCATAATAGAACAAATGGCTGGCATCTGAGTACATAGAAGTTACTACAGACAATAGCAAAAAACCCGCATGTGAAACTCCCGAAAAAGCCATAATGCGTTTTACACTGTTCTGTCTCAATGCCGAGAAATTGGCAATGACCAAGGTGACCAGTATGAACAGGATCAACAGCGGTTCTACCTGCGGCATCTGCGTTCTAAACGCTAGTGAGAATAATTTGAACATCGCACCAAATGCAGCAACCTTCGCCACGGTTGACATCAAAGCCGTCACTAACGAAGGAGAACCGGTATAAACATCCGGTGCCCAGAAATGAAAAGGTGCGACAGAAGCTTTGAACAACATCGCTACCATCAGCATCAGGATACCTGTCAACAAAAGAGGTGAAGATTTTCCCGATGATAATGCGAACGTGATCTCCCGTACATCAAAAGAGCCGGTAACGCCATAAACAAGAGTGATCCCCAGCAACAGGAAACCCGTAGCAAAAGCCCCCATCAGGAAATATTTCAAGCCTGCCTCATTGGAAGCCAGGCTTTTCCGGTTGCTCGCAGCCAATACATATAAGGATATGGAGAGAATCTCTATACCGATGAACAATGCTGCCATATTTCCGTAAGACACCATCATCAATGCACCTACCAGGGTAAAAACAAAGAGCGATACATAATCGGATATCTTGTTCTCCTCTCTCTTGAAAAACTCACCGGAAAGGGCCACCAATAACCCGGTAATCACCAGCAGCAATACAGAAAATGCAATAGAATAGTTATCTATGATGATCATATTGCTGTAAAAACCTGCGTTCAGGTCCCAATATGACACCACACTGTATCCAGCCAGTCCAATCAATATAATTGACGTAAAAGCTACGATAGCCTTACGTAAATTCAACATTTCGAAGACCAGTCCCAATAAACCTAAAACAGTCGATACGATGATAGTTCCCACGATATGCTAATTTAAATGGCTGCTAATTTTAAAATATTCTCTATGACCGGTTGTGCCAGCTTAATCAATGGAGAAGGATACACTCCCATCACAAATACCAGAACTACCAAAGGCAGGAAAGTCAGGTGCTCAGATAAAGTCAGGTCTTTGAAATCCGCGGTCACTGTATTATTCGTTCCCAACATGGCCCTCTGGAACATCCTGAGCAAATAAACCGCTCCGAGTATAATGGTCAGACAGGCTATAATCCCAAGGATAGTATTGTATTGCCACACACCGAAAAGGAGCATGAACTCTCCTACAAATGCATTGGTCAGCGGCAAGCCCACACTGCCTAACAAAATAATGAAGAAATAGGTCGAAAACCACGGAGCCACATTCCGGATACCACCCAGCGATCCCAGTTGTAAGGTTCCTGTGCGGCGCAGGATGATCTCCGCTGCAAAGAACAGGCCTACCACGTTCACACCATGCGCAAACATCTGAACAACCGCTCCGCTCGCACCCATATCCGTCAGCGTAAAAATACCTGCAGTAATCAATCCCACGTGAGCCAGGGAGGAATAAGCAAAAAGTGTCTTGATATTATTCTGCTGAATCGCTATCCATGAGCCGTACACAACACCTGTAACAGCCAGGATCATAATGACCGGTGTAAACTTGGCAACTGCCAGAGGTGCTACCGGTAATAACCACCTCAACAGTGCATACAGTCCCATTTTCAGCATAATACCCGAAAGTAGCATGGTTCCCTGCGTAGGTGCTGCCGTATAGGTGTCTGCCTGCCAGGTATGAAAAGGGACAACCGGGATCTTGATAGCAAAAGCCAGGAAAAACGCGAAGAATATAATGGTCTGATGCAGCTCAGACAGACTGAGCAATCCCAGCTTTTCTACCCTCAGGTCGTCTGTCAGAAGATAAAGAATGATAAATGCCAGCAGCATGAATAAACTGCCTGCCAGTGTATACACAAAGAATTTAAAGGTAATCTTCCGGCTGTTATCCGCACCCCATACCAATGCTATGAAGTAAATCGGTATCAGAGCAAGCTCCCAGAACACATAGAAAACAAAACCTTCGGAAGCCATGAACACACCGTTCAAAGCAGCCTGCATAAAAAGGATCAGTGCGTATAAAACCCTGCTGTTCCGGGCAGTAGCGCCAAGACCGGATAAAACAATCACCGGCAGGAGCACGTTGGTCAGCAATAACAATACCATGGTCAACCCATCAATATTGAGATTAAAAAAGATCTTCGGCGACTCCAGCCAGACTGTGTTGAAAGCCAACTCATCCGTATTACCCGCGCCCAGGTCAAAATAAACCTTAGCTGTAAAAACGAGGGTAACAATGGTGCTGAAAAGCGCGACCTTATTAGCCCACTTATTGCCAGCCAGCCAGCTCAGAACAGCGCCGATTACCGGTAGTATGAGTAAAGTAAGTGCTATCATTTAATACCAATCAAAAAATATCCAAGAATAAAACATATACTGAGCACCATCGCCAGCACATAAAATGCCGTATGGCCTGTCTGGATAGACCGGATCACATCACCGCCTATCAGGGATATTCTCCCGGTCAGGTTAACAATACCGTCTACCAGTATCTTGTCGACGATTTTATATAACACTTCTGAGATCCATTGCACCGGTCTGACGAACAGAACATCGTAGATCTCATCTATGTAAAATTTCCTGTAAACTACTTTAGACAAGCCTGTGTAACTGATATCTTCTCCCGGAACCTTTGCATTACGGATATAGATGAAATATGCCAGCAGGATACTGACTATCGCACCAGCTATGGCAATACCCATCAATGCATATTCAGTCGTTGCATCCAAATGCCCGTGCACTTCTCCTACCTGATAAATGACAGGTGTCAGGAAATTACTCAATAAGTGAGGTGCGTGGAACACATGCGGCAATCCCAGGAAACCGCCTGCTGTAGCCAATATAGCCAGAATAATCAAAGGGATCGTCATCATAGCCGGCGATTCATGCAGGTGGTGCGCCTGTTCTTTCGTTCCTCTGAATGTTCCGAAAAAGGTCAGGAAAAAAACGCGGAACATATAAAATGCAGTCATGGCAGAAGCAGCGACACCCAATACCCAGAGTACCTTGTTATGCAGGAAGGCCATCGCCAGGATCTCGTCCTTGGAAAAGAATCCGGAGAATGGCGGTATACCCGAAATCGCCAGCGAGCCGATGAGAAAGGTAATAAATGTAACCGGCATGGCTTTTCTGAGTCCACCCATATGGCGAATGTCCTGATCTCCGCTCATCGCGTGGATCACGCTACCGGAGCCGAGGAACAACAGCGCCTTGAAGAATGCGTGTGTCATCACATGGAAGAATGCAGTGGTATAAGCTCCTACACCCAAAGCCAGGAACATGAGTCCCAGCTGGCTCACAGTGGAATAGGCCAGCACCTTTTTGATATCATTTTGTAAAAGACCTACTATCGCAGCATACAGTGCTGTCGCAATACCGACGATGGCAACAATTTCCAAAGCCAGCGGAGCCAGCGAATACAGCAGATTGGAACGGACAATCATATAAATGCCGGCGGTCACCATCGTAGCTGCGTGGATCAGGGCCGATACCGGAGTAGGTCCGGCCATCGCATCCGGCAACCACGTAAACAATGGGATCTGAGCGCTTTTACCCATTGCCCCTACAAAAAGCAGCAATGCTACGACCAGGATCAGGTATTCAGGTAATTTCCCGGCTGCCAGGAAACTATTAACCTTTGAGAATTCCAGCGAACCTGTATAGAAAAACAGGAAGAACATGCCCACCAGGAAACCCAGGTCACCGACCCTGTTCATGATGAATGCTTTCTTAGCCGCATCGTTATATTCATCTTTCTTAAACCAGAAACCTATCAGCAGGTACGATGCCAGCCCTACACCTTCCCATCCGATGAACATACCCAGGTAATTATTGGACATGACCAGGATCAACATGAAGAAAACGAAGAGGTTCAGGTATGAGAAGTAGCGGGAATAATGCTCATCATCATGCATATAGGACATCGAATACAGGTGGATCAGGAATCCGATCCCCGTAATGATCATGACCATAAGCGTAGAAAGCTGGTCCAGCTGTATACCGAAATTCACCTGGAAATTTCCTACACTGAACCACTGCATCAGGTTGACATCAATCGCTTCACCTCCATTCAGCAGTGAAGAAAACATTCCCAGTATGATCACGAATGGAATAAAGACCGCCGCAGAAGCAATAGTGCCTGCAAGCGCTTTGGGTAAACGTTTTCCCAGCAACGCATTCACTAAAAAACCGACCAGCGGCAGTGCGATAACAGCCAGATATATATTTGGTAATGGCATCTTATCTGTTATTCTTTAATTTTTGATAAAACATCTATATTGACCGTTCTTAGGTTCCTGTACAGTAAGACCAGTATAGCCAGGCCCACCGCTACTTCGGCAGCAGCCACAGACATGGAAAAGAATACAAACACCTGGCCTCCGGAATCCGCATGCATCGTAGAAAATGCCACCAGCAGAAGATTGACAGCATTCAGCATCAGTTCCACCGACATAAAGATGATGATCGCATTCTTACGGGATAAGACTCCGAAAACGCCTATTGCGAAGAGTATGGCACTTAACCAGAGGTAGTGCTGGACAGATACTCCTTGTAGAATTTCAATATTCATGGTTAAGCGATTTGTACCTTTTTCTCTCTTTTAGCCAATAAAACAGCCCCTATCATAGCCGCGTTGAGCAACACCGATGTCATGATAAAAGGTACTATATACTCTCCCAGCAGCACCTTGCCCAGTGTATGGATCAGGCCTATCTGAGGATCTGTAGTGGTTTTGACCAGGTCATCAGTGACTTTCAGCGACGCAACCAGCACGAGCAGCAAGCCGCCCGCAGCAACCGCAGCAGCCAGTTTCCAGGCAATATGCGGAAGTGTTTCCGGCAACTCATTGAGGTTCATCATCATCACCACGAACAGGAACAATACGATGATCGCTCCCGCATAGACAATGATATTGACGACTGCCAGGAACTGCGCATTCATCAGCACATAATGACCCGAAATGGTAAAGAAGCAGATCACCAGACTCAGAATGCTGTATACCGGGTTCTTAGCCAGTACCGTTGTCAGAGCACTGATGACACCCAGAACCGCTAGAATGTAAAATACTATTTCTGTGATTTCCATATCTTAGTTGTGTTGTCTGTTAGATACATCAATACGGTCATCCATTTTCTCTACAAGGTCTTCTTTCGTATAGATGAAATCTTTCCTCTTATACTCTGCATCCACTAACCTGTCTGTCAGGTAGACAGCCTGTTTAGGGCAAGCATGCTCACACAATCCGCAGAAGATGCAGCGCAGCATGTTGATCTCATAAGAAGACGCATATTTTTCTTCCCTGTACAGGTGCTCCTCACCAGGCTGACGTTCTGCAGCTACAATAGTGATCGCCTCTGCCGGACAAGCTACTGCGCACAAACCGCAGGCGGTACAGTTCTCACGGCCTTCAGCATCTCTTTTCAGCACATGCAGGCCTCTGTAGGTCGGAGCAAATGTTTTCAGATCCTCACCGTGTATCAACGTCACTTTCTTTTTGAAAAAGTGATTCAGGGTCACGCCCATTCCTTTAAGAATAGCCGGCAGATAAAGCTTTTCCGTGAAAGTCATCTCCTTGTTGGAGACAACCACTTTTCTGTTAGATAAACTATATTCAGCCATACTTATATGATTTGACCATCTGCAAACAGCACAACCGCTGCAGTGATGATAATATTAACAATAGCTAAAGGTACCAGCATCTTCCAACCCAGGTTCATCAGCTGGTCATAGCGGAAACGAGGGATCGTCCAGCGTACCCACATGAACAGGAAAATGAAGAATAATGTCTTGGCAAATAACGCGGCCACACCCAGCAGGGTCACCACATTGTGCGGCAATATCTCGTACAGAGAACCGATTCCCGGGAAATTATAACCTCCGAAATACAGCGTGGAAATGATCGCAGAAGAAACAAACATGTGCGTATACTCTGCAAACAGGAAGAAACCAAGCTTCATTGAGCTGTACTCTGTATGATATCCGCCTACCAGCTCCGCCTCACATTCCGGCAAGTCGAAAGGTGTCCGGTTGGCCTCGGCAAAAGCACAAACGAGAAAGATCACAAATCCCAGCGGCTGGTAAATGATATTCCACTGCATCCCGTTCCACCCGCTCTGCTGAGCAGCGATCTCACCAAAGCTCATCGTACCTGTCACCATGAGCAAGGCGATCAGGGAAAGTCCCATCGGCAATTCGTAGCTGATCATCTGTGAAGAAGCACGAAGCGCACCCAGCAAAGCAAACTTGTTGTTGGAAGACCAGCCACCGATCATAATACCGTATACACCCAGGGAAACGACACCCAATATGTACAAAATACCAATGTTGATATCTGTAGCCTGTAAGGCAATCTCTCTACCGCCGATCTGCAGGGTATTTCCCCACGGGATCACCGCGCTGACCATCAATGCCGTGAGCATGGATAAACCGGGAGCGATCTGGAAGAGAAAGCGGTTGGACTGTACAGGTGTAAAGTCTTCCTTCATCAACATCTTGAGACCGTCTGCCAATGGCTGCAGCAAACCGAAAGGTCCTGCTTTATTCGGCCCGATCCTGTCCTGGAAAAATGCTGCAATTTTACGCTCACCATAAGTACTGTATGCTGCTATGCCCAGTGTAACCACGAACACAACAGCCACCAGAATCGTCTTTTCTATCAATAGCGCTTCTATTCCCATTACAGTAATCGTTTATCAGCGTTTATCACCACCTTTTTGAGCGGTCTCAAGTAATTGTTCTGGTTGATAACAGAATCTTTTTCAAATGCTCTCGGACCGGTGATCGTCCAGTCACTGTTGAGCTTTTTATCAAAGCGACAGGTATTGCAGATGAAATCTTCCAGCTCACCATACTGATCTTTCCGGGCTGTTACTCTGTAAATTTCATCACCAAACATCCAAACGGTCACTTTACCGCAGCATTTATCACAGTTCCTGTGGGCCTCCATAGGCTTCAGGAACCAAACCCGGCTCTTGAAACGGAAGGTTTTATCGGTCAATGCGCCTACCGGGCACACATCTATAATGTTTCCGGACATTTCATTGTCAATTGCTTTATGTATATAGGTGCTGATCTCAGCATGGTCTCCCCTGTACATTACACCATGAACCCGCTCCGGCGTCAGCTGGTCAGCAGTATATACACAGCGGTAGCAGAGGATGCACCTGTTCATGTGCAGCTTGATCTTGTCTCCTATATCTTCCGGTTCAAATGTTCTTCTTTCTTCTTCGTAGCGGGTCACAGCCTTACCGTGCTCAAAACCCAGGTTCTGCAGCTCGCATTCCCCGGCCTGGTCACAGATCGGACAGTCCAGCGGGTGATTGATGAGCAACAATTCCACTACATTTTTTCTGGCTTCCAGCACCTGCTCATTGGTGATATTTTCCACCACCATACCGTCCATCACGGTGGTTTTGCAGGAAGGCACAAGCTTAGGCATCGGACGCGGATCCTTTTCGCTACCCTGCGTCACCTTTACCATACAGACCCGGCACTTACCTCCGGTATTCTGCACTTTAGAGTGATAGCACATCGCAGGAGGTACGATATCCCCTCCTATTTTGCGAGCAGCTTCCAGGATGGTTGTCCCTGGCTCTACTTCGATCGTATGCCCGTCTATTGTTACTTTCATACTGTTTTACTCACAAATTCATCCATGAATAATCTCATCGGCTCCTTCGCAAAGTGTTCTCTGTCTTTTACTTTTTCAGGATACTTCACGTGGTATTCAAACTCGTGCCGGAAATGACGGACTGCACTGGCTACCGGCCAGGATGCCGCATCTCCGAAAGGACAGATGGTATTTCCTTCAATTTTCCTGGTAATATCTACCAGCAAGTCTATATCATCCCAGTGACCATGGCCGTTTTCAATCCTGTGCAACACCTTTTCCAGCCATCCCGTTCCTTCCCTGCACGGGCTGCACTGCCCGCAGGACTCATGATGATAAAAACGGGAAAAATTCCAGGTATTTCTTACGATACAGGCAGACTCATCATACACGATAAATCCGCCGGATCCCAGCATGGTACCGGTCTGAAAACCGCCGTCGCTCAGGGATTCATAGGTCATCAGACGGGATTCGCCTGCAACTGTCTTCAGGATCAGCTCCTTAGGCAGGATCGGCACAGAAGATCCTCCGGCAACAACGGCTTTGAGATCCCTGCCGGCATGCTGCATACCGCCGCAATACTCATCAGAGTAGATAAATTCCTCTACTGATACGCCCAATTCTATTTCGTACACGCCCGGTTTGCGGATATTACCGCTCGCGGAGATGAGCTTGGTTCCTGTGCTGCGACCGTTACCGATCTTGGCGTATTCTTCCCCGCCATTGTTGACGATCCAGGCTACTACCGCTAGTGACTCGACATTATTTACCACGGTAGGACAACCCCATAGACCGCTTACTGCAGGGAAAGGTGGTTTGATCCTGGGATTACCGCGTTTCCCTTCCAGGGATTCGATCAGGGCTGTTTCCTCTCCGCAGATATACGCGCCGCCTCCGGTGTGTACATACAGATCGAGGTCATAACCCGAACCGAGAATATTTTTACCCAGCCATCCTGCTGCATATGCTTCAGCAATGGCTTTTTCTAATATCCTGATAATGAATTTATACTCACCCCGCACATAAATATAGGAAGTGTTACAGCCCAATGCATAAGAGCTGCAGATCATTCCTTCTACCAGGAAATGCGGGTTATACTGCATCAGGTAACGGTCCTTAAAGGTACCCGGTTCACTTTCATCTGCATTACAGAGCAGGTATCTTGGCTTACCTTCCGGCTTCGCGATAAAGCTCCATTTCATACCGGTCGGGAAACCTGCGCCTCCCCTGCCTCTGAGACCAGATTTTTTCACTTCTTCCACTACCTCATCCGGAGTCATCGTCTTGAGCGCCTTCTCTACAGACCTGTATCCGCCCACGCTGCGATATACTTCGTAGTTTTTCAGCCCGGGAACGCCATCATGCTCGAGGATAATCTTTTGTCCCATATCTTTTATTTGGCAGCGTTTCTGCGTGAGTCAATATATTCATCGATGCTTTCCGGTGTCAGGTGCTCAATATAATCATCTCCCACCTGCATCATCGGAGCATAACCACAAGCCCCCAGACATTCCACACCGATCACGGTAAACAAACCGTCCGCAGTGGTTTCTCCTTCCCGGATACCCAGTTTGTTTAAAGTATAATCCATGATATTCTCTGCGCCCCTGAGGCAGCAGCAGGATGTCCTGCAAAATTCCAGCTTGTATTTCCCTACCGGTTTCAGGTTGAACATGGTATAGAAAGTAGCTACCTCGTATACTTCCACCGGCCTGATGCTCAGCACTTCCGCAACTTTATCCATCAGCGCTTCGCTCAGCCAGCCGTATTCATCCTGTACCAGATGCAGAACCGGAAGGATAGCAGATTTTTGTCTGCCTGCCGGGAAATGACTGATATATTCATCGATGCGATTTTTTATCGCCTCTGAAAATTGTATGTCTTGTGCGTTGTTCATGTTTAGGCGTCCAATTCTCCTGCAATGACATTTAAACTACTCATAATTGCGATCGCATCAGAAAGCATTCCTCCTTTTATCATCTCGGCAAATGCCTGGTAATAGATAAAACAAGGTCGTCTGAAATGCAACCTGTACGGGGTACGGCCTCCGTCGCTGATCAGGTAATATCCCAATTCTCCGTTACCGCCTTCTACCGCGTGATACACCTCTCCTTCGGGGATCGGTACCTCTCCCATGATGATCTTGAAGTGATAGATCAGGGCTTCCATATTGTGGTAAACTTCCTGCTTAGGCGGCAGATAATATTCCGGCACATCTGCATGGAAATCTCCGGACGGCAGGTTTTTCAGCGCCTGCTCGATGATACCGATGCTTTCCCATATCTCTGCCTGGCGAACCATGAAGCGGTCATAAGTATCGCCGGAGGTTCCTACCGGGACTTTGAACTCAAAATCCTCATAAGAGCTGTATGGATTCATGACCCTGACATCATAGTCTACGCCTGCTGCGCGCAGATTTGGTCCGGTAAAGCCGTAGCTCAGGGCTCTTTCGGCAGAAATACCGCCGACATTGACGGTTCTGTCCATGAAGATCCTGTTGCGGCACATCAGCGTTTCAAACTCTTTAAAAGTTTTCTTCGCCTCCGCCAGCAAGGCTTCTATCATCTGAATGGCTTTAGGAGAAAGGTCTCTCTCTATGCCGCCAATCCGGCCGATATTGGTGGTCAGACGGGCACCGCAGACCTGTTCATAGACATCATATATCTTTTCCCGCAGCTGGAATACGTACAGGAAGCCGGTCAAAGCACCTGTATCCACACCCAGTACGGAATTACAGATCAGGTGATCCGCGATCCGGGCCAGCTCCATAATGATCACCCGGATATATTGTGCTCTTTTAGGGATCTCTATACCGGCGAGCTTCTCTACTGTCATGTGCCAACCGATGTTGTTGATCGGCGACGAGCAGTAGTTCAGGCGGTCCGTGATCGGCGTGATCTGGTTATAAGGTCTCCGTTCCGCCAGCTTTTCGAACGCCCGGTGTATATAACCTACCGTAGGTTCTGAATCCAGGATGATCTCGCCATCCATCAGCAGGATATTCTGGAAGATACCATGTGTGGCAGGGTGCGTAGGGCCCAAGTTGAGGATCTGAAGCTCTCTCCCTTCGTCGTGGCCATGCGCTTTTATATAATCTTCAAATCTTTTGACAGACATAATTATTCGTTGTGGATCGTTCTACCAAAGAAGCGGTCGTCTTTATCGTTACGGCCGGCATCTTCTAACGGGTATTCTTTTCTCAATGGAAAAACTGTCATTTCATCCATATTCAGGACACGGACAAGATTCGGATGGTTAGTGAAACGGATACCGAAGAAATCGTACGTTTCCCGCTCCATCCAGTTGGCAGAGGCAAACAGCGGTGTCATGCTGTCTATCTCCGGATTGTCCTGCGGCAGAAATACGCGTAGCCTGATCCTGACATTATCAAAAAGGTTATGCAGGTGATAAACCACTGCAAAACGCATTTCACTGTCATTATCCGGGAAATGTACGCCGCAGATATCTGTCAGGAAAATAAAGCGAAGCTCTTCATCGTCTCTCAGGAATTGTATCACTTCAGAAACAGCGCTTTTGCGCACCTGAACGGTCAGCAGTCCGTAAGGCTCTTCGAAATTACCGACCTGGCCTTCAAAGCGAGCGGCCAACCGTTCAATGATTCTTTGATTATCTAAAGCCATTATTTTATATCTATACCGTAAGATTCCAACAATGCCTTGTATTCCGGTGAATTCCGTCTCCTGATCGATTCATTCTGGACCAGGTCCTGGAGCTTGGTAATCCCTTCCAGGATCTGCTCCGGTCTCGGCGGACAGCCCGGAACGTATACATCTACCGGGATAATTTTGTCGATTCCCTGTAAAACGCTGTAAGTATCAAAAATTCCTCCGCTGCAGGCACATGCTCCCACGGAGATCACCCACTTAGGTTCTGCCATCTGCGTATATACCTGTCTCAGGATAGGTCCCATTTTCTTGGAGATCGTTCCCATCACCATCAGCATATCCGCCTGGCGCGGTGAAAAGCTCAACCTTTCGGAACCAAACTGAGCGAGGTCATATTGAGCAGCCATAGTGGCCATGAATTCGATTCCACAGCAAGAGGTAGCAAACGGCAAAGGCCACAAAGAATTCTTACGGGCCATACCGACCACCTGATCCAGCGTAGTCAGGAAAAAACCTTGCCCCTCAATACCCTGAGGAGGAGCTTCTAATGTTATTGATGAACCGTTCGACATTAACAAGTTTTATTATTAAGAACAAATGACACTAACAAAAGTTATTAGTCCCATTCGAGTCCCCCTTTCTTAATGATGTAAAAGAATCCCAATAACAAGGATCCTAAGAAGAAACACATTTTTACCAGGCCTTCCACTCCGAACTCCCTGAAATTCACTGCCCATGGATACATGAAGATCACCTCCACATCAAAAAGCACAAACAAGATCGCTACCAGGAAATATTTTACGGAAAAAGGCGCTCTGGCATTTCCTACCGATTCTACACCACACTCAAAGCTGAGATCCTTTACTTCACCATGCGTTCTCGGTCCGACTATGTTTGCCAGAACCAAAGTCGTGGCTACAAATCCAAAGGCTACAATAAACTGGATAAAAATGGGTAAGTAATCTATAGAACCAGCCATAATACTTTGTTAAAAACAGCACGAAGTTAGGCAAATAGAAAGTAAAAACTTACCTAAACACAAGTATTTTTCGTTAACCAAAACCAATATCTCCGTGTTTATTGACCCCGGAAGCTCTATTTAAAATCATTCTAATTTAGAAGCTCATTTTTAGATGTAAATCAGCTGTTAAAGTGATTTTTACAAACGGGAAAAGACCCTAAAAAATCCAATCTGTCCCTGTCAAATTCATCCCGGACCTAACACCGTATAAACAGAAATGCCGGACCCTCAAACTTATTTTGGATCCGGCATCTGATTTTAAAAAATTATAACCCTACTGCTTCAGGAAACCTCTGAATACATACTGAAGGATACCTCCGTTTTTATAGTATTCGATCTCTATAGCAGAATCCAGCCGGGCTCTGGCCGGGAAGCTCAGCACTGAACCATCCGCACGGGTCACCTGGACCTGCAACAGTTTGTGCGGCACCAGATCGCTTTCCAATCCCCGGATACTGTAGACTTCTGTACCATCCAGTCCCAGGCTTTCAGCGCTCTGCCCGTCCTCGAATTCAAGTGGGAGTATGCCCATACCGACCAGGTTGCTCCGGTGTATCCGCTCAAAACTCTGGGCAATCACTGCACGCACACCCAGTAAGGTAGTTCCCTTAGCCGCCCAGTCGCGGGACGACCCGCTGCCATATTCCTTACCCGCCAGGATGATCAACGGTGTATTATCCGATTTATACCGGACAGCAGTGTCGTAAACAGTGTCTACTTCTCCTGTTGGCAAGAAGCGGCTGAAACCACCTTCTTTCCCGGCTATTTTATTCCTGATCCGGACATTGGCAAATGTACCTCTCATCATCACCTCATGGTTACCTCGCCGGGAACCGTAAGAGTTAAAATCCGCGGGATCCACACCTTTGGATACCAGGTACTTACCCGCTGCAGACTGCGCATTGAAAGAACCAGCCGGCGAGATGTGATCCGTCGTCACTGAGTCACCCAGGTATAAGAGCACCCGGGCATTGGTGATATCGCGGACAGGTTCCGGCAGGAGCGGCAGGTTCTCAAAGAACGGAGCTTCCCGGATATAGTTGGATTCCGGGTTCCAGGTAAATTCTTTACCGGTAGGCGCTTCCAGCTGCTGCCAGGCTTCATCTCCGTCGAAGATCACATCATATACCTCGTCGAAATCTGTTTTCTGAAGGCTTTTATTGATCGCTTCCCGGATCTCTTCCTGGGTTGGCCAGATATCTTTCAGGTAAACCGGTTCTCCGTTCGGATCTATATCCAGCGGATCATTAATGAGGTCAATATCGACCCGTCCTACCAGGGCATATGCAACAACAAGCATCGGAGACATCAGGAAGTTCATCTTCACCTGCGGATGGACCCGTGCTTCAAAATTCCTGTTACCGGACAGCACGGAAGCCACCACCAGGTCACCTTTTGTCACGGCCTGTGCGATGTGCGCCGGCAAAGGCCCGCTGTTACCGATACAGGACGTACAACCATAACCTACGACATGGAAACGAAGTGCCTCCAGGTCTTCCAGCAAACCGGATCTTTTGAGGTATTGTGTAACCACTTTAGAACCCGGGGCCAAGCTGGTTTTCACCCAAGACTTGGTTCTCAATCCGCGGGCAATCGCTTTCCGCGCCACCAGACCCGCACCGATCATCACATCCGGGTTGGAGGTATTGGTACAGCTGGTGATCGCTGCAATCACTATGCTACCGTCGCTCACGACATATTCCTGCTTATTGTGCCGGATCCGGACTGATTTCAGGCTGTCTCTTTCCACTGTAACAGCTGCCCCGGTGTTGTGCGGCCTGGACTCAAACCGCAATTCTGTTCCGGATCCTCCTTCCGCCAGCCAGGCATGTTCCCTGCGGTCGCTCAGCGGCACATAATCCCGTTTATATTCCTCTGCCAGAAGTTGCTGGAATTGCTGCCCGAGATCTTTGACCAGGATCTTATCCTGCGGACGCTTAGGCCCCGATACTGTCGGTTCTAATGTGTTCAGATCCAATTCCAGGACTGCAGTATAGGTGATCTCTTCTTTTCCTGTTCTCCAGAGCAGGTTTTCCTTACAATATTCTTCTACCAGGCGGATCTGCTCTTCGCTCCTGCTGGTCTTGCGCATGTACTCCAATGTCCGGTCATCCACCGGGAAATAAGTCACGGTGCAGCCGAATTCCGGGGACATATTAGAGATGGTAGCCCTGTCGGTAACACTCAGATGATCCAATCCGTCACCGAAGACCTCCACAAATTTTCCTACTACTCCATAGCTGCGCAACAGCCTGGTAATGGTCAGTACCATATCTGTCGCCGTGGCGCCTTCCGGTATGCGGCCTGTCAGCTTGAGACCGATCACTTCAGGGCAGGTAAAATAGATCGGCTGCCCCAGCATGGCGGCTTCCGCTTCTATACCGCCTACACCCCAGGCAATGACGCCGATACCGTTGACCATCGGGGTATGCGAATCGGTTCCGACCAGCGTATCCGGGAAAGCCCAGCCGTCCCGCAGAATCACACCTTTAGCCAGGTATTCCAGGTTGACCTGGTGACAGATGCCCATACCCGGTGGTACAACCGTAAAATTACTCAGCTCTTTCTGACCCCATTTCAGCAACTCGTACCGCTCTGCATTCCGCTGGTACTCCAGCTCTACGTTTTTCTCATAGGAGTAATCCGTCCCGTAATAATCTACCTGGACAGAGTGGTCAATCACAAGATCTACAGGAATGGCAGGATTGATCTTATTACCATCTTTACCCTTCCTGATGAACTCTGCCCGCAGCGAAGCCATATCGACTACAGCGGGAACACCGGTAAAGTCCTGCATCAATACCCTCGCAGGTTTAAAAGGGATATCCTTATCTGTTCCGGACGGATTCCAGTACACAAGTGTGTCCAGGTGTTCATCTGTCACTACAAAACCATCATGGTTTCTCAAAACATTTTCCAGTAATATTCTTATTGAAAATGGAAGTTTACCTATCGGCTTGCCTTCCTCCTGAAGCTGTCTCAGAGACGCAATTTTATAGTCCATTTTTTCTTTTTAAGTTACTAAAAATGGCGCACTGATGTGGTTAATAATCCTAAAAGATGGGATTAAGTCATGCATTTTGTTACCTAAAATCTGTAACAGGTATCATTTATTGTTATTTTTTGACCCAGATTCTAATTTCTTGTCCAATGACAGGTCTGCTTGTGCCGGGCTTTTATCCCAAGTCATCCCTTGTAATATAATGCTGACTAAGGTGATTTCAGCAATTATCTTCTATTAATGATTGACCGTCCTGGAAAACAGGTTAATGACAGCGACACCGGCAATAATGAGCGCCAACCCGATCAGGGCCGGAATATCAGGGATCTGTTTGAACGCTACTATACCTATAATAGTAATGAATATGATTCCTACACCTGACCAGATGGCGTAGGCAATACCGACAGGCACCACTTTAATAGCATGGCTCAGGAAATAAAACGCCAGCAGATAACCTATCACGGTAATAATTCCCGGTACCGGCTTTGTAAACTGCTCTGAAGCTTTCAATGCAGTGGTACCGATGATCTCGAAGACTATGGCCAGCATAAGAAACAGGTAACTTTTCATTGCTTTCAGTTTTCTAAATAATATCTATCTCCTGTAAATATCCTAAAGATCCGCTTTAAACCTCCAGTCTGACCATGTCAGCGATGGTTTTCCCGATAGACAGACAAGAGGTAGCTGCCGGTGAAGGTGCATTACACACATGTATCATGTTCCCGGAATGCAGGATCAGGAAATCATCAATCAGGGAACCGTCTTTCCGGATCGCCTGTGCCCGGACACCTGATGTAGCCGGTGTAAGATCTTCAGAAGTGATATCTGGTACCAGTTGCTGTACTGCACGGGTAAACGCCGTACGGGACATCGTTTTCTTCCATTCACCGAACCCGATAGACTTAAAGCCGGCAGCCATTTTCCAGAAACCTCCGTAGGTCAGCGTATCCAGGGTATCTTTCAGGCTGAAAGCCCCTCTTTCATACCCTTCACGCTTCAGTGCCAGGACTGCATTAGGCCCTGCTTCCACCTGTCCGTTGATCATACGGGTCAGGTGCACGCCCAGGAACGGCAATCCCGGATGCGGAACCGGATAGATCAAACCTTTGATTTTCTGTGCAGCTTTTTCACTGAGCATAAAATATTCGCCCCGGAACGGAATGATCCGGTGCTCCAGCGACACACCGGCCATCCGGGCGATCTTATCCGAATACAGGCCCGCACAATTGACAGCCTGATCTGCTTCAAAGCTCTGCCCGTTGGCATGGATCAGCACACACTTGGGTGTATAGCTGATCTCGTCTACCGCATATCCGTATAAAATAGTGGCTCCATTTTGCTGCAACTGACAGCTCAGTTCTTCCGCCATCGCAGGAAAATCCACGATACCCGTCTGCGGCACCCATAATGCGCTATGCGCCTTTACATAGGGTTCTTTTTCCGCAACCGCCTCCGCAGTAAGCAACTCCACACCTGCTAACCCATTGGCAGCGGCACGTCCCTGCAGGACCGGCAGCTGCTCTGCTTCAACGGCATTCGTGGCGACAATCAATTTTCCCGTCAACTGATAAGGTACCTGGAAACGGTCGCAAAAGTCCAGCAGGTCATGATATCCCCGGATACAGTTTTGCGCTTTAAGACTCCCCGGCTTATAGTAAATACCTGAATGAATGACGCCGCTATTGTGCCCGCTCTGGTGCCTGGCCGGACCAGGTTCTTTCTCCAGAAGCGTCAGGGAAATATTTTTATATTTTTCTATTATACGGTATGCCGTGGCCAATCCGACCAGACCGGCACCAATGACTACCACCTTACGTTTACGCATGTTATTCAACGGCATCTGCCGTCCTACTCAAAATCTTGGTACAATAAATATTTTTTTCTCTTTTTCCTGAAATCATCCAGTCCATCCTGCCAGGTTTGCCGGATCTCTTCTTCGTTCAGACCGGCTTTGATCTGGTTTTCCAGTTCAGTAGTGCCCGACAGCTTGATAAAGAAGTTATTGAAGAAAGGTGTAGTTCCTTTATAGGATCTGTATGCTTCCAGGAGCGGCTGCAGCGAAAGCTTCATGGCTCTCAGCTCATCGAAGGAAAGCCAGGTATAAGCTTTGCCGTAAGACTGCTTACCCAACAGGGGCGGATTGGTAGCGCCGGGCTTACTTTCCGGGGTAAAGGTCGTGTCCTTTATCCCAGAATCAGGATGTCCCCACAATTGGAACGGATGATTGGTTCCCCGGCCTACGCTATAAGGTGTTCCTTCAAAAAAGCAGAGCGAAGGATAAAGGTATACAGCCTGCAGGTTGGGGATATTCGGAGATGGCTTTACAGGTGGTGCATAAACCGTCAGGTGATCATAACCGGACATCGGTATTACCTCCAGGTCACAGGACACACCGTTTTTCAACCACTTTTCCCCGTTGATCATCCGGGCATACTCCCCGATGGTCATCCCGTGCACAACCGGGATCTGGTGCATTCCCACAAAAGAGGTATTGCCCTTCTCCAGGATCGGGCCATCCACGTAATGTCCGTTAGGATTGGGCCGGTCCAGAACGATCACCTTTTTCCCGTTTTCAGCAGCAGCTTCCATCACATAATGTAAGGTCGAGATATAGGTATAAAACCTGGCTCCGATATCCTGGATATCAAAGATCAGCACATCGATGCCCTTCAGCTGCTCGGGAGCAGGCTTTTTATTATTTCCATACAGTGAAACAATAGCGACACCTGTCTTCTGATCCTTTCCATCCTTGATGAGCGCGCCGGCATCTGCCGTTCCTCTGAAGCCGTGCTCTGGCGCGAAAACGGCATTTACTTTTACCCCTTTGCTCAGCAGTGTGTCCAGCAAATGCGTATTGCCGATCATAGAGGTCTGGTTGACCACCAGTCCGACCCGCTTGCCCTGAAGTTCCGGCAGGTAAAGCTCCATTCTTTCAGCACCGAGCTTCAACGGGCCGGCAACAACATCAGCAGTAGCAGTAACACCTGTAGCGAGTGGAGAATTGTTTTGGGCACATGCCGGAGAAAGTAGCCCGATAACGGTATACAGGGCCATGAAAATATTTATCTTGTGTCGCATTAATCACCTAATAGTTGTAGTAAAAATAAATCTTTTTGAATACCTCCTGGCATATCGCTAAACATATCTCCGGCGGAAGTAAAGAATCTTTTTCGCGCTTTATCGTCACCATTGCTATTGCAGCCAACGCACTCAGTATAGCGATCATGGTCATTGCCATCTGCATGGTGAGCGGTTTCACAAAAGAGATCCGCGAAAAGGTTTTCGGCTTTTGGGGACATGTTCAGATCCGGCATTTTCAGAACAATGATTCTTACGAAGAGAAACCTATCATACAGAGTGCCAAACTCTACAGTGACCTGTCAGCTATACCCGGAATTTCCAATGTAGCCCCGTATATCAACAAGGCCTGTATTGTCCGCACAAAGACGGCAATGGAAGGTATCGTCGTCAAAGGTGTGGATCACCAGTATGACTGGCATTTTCTCGGCTCCTATATCAAAGAGGGCCGGGTACCGGGTATCACCCGTGATAGTGTATCCAGGGATATTCTCATCTCTGTCAATACCGCCCGGCGGCTGGAAGTCGGTGTAGAGGACGCGCTCATCGTATATTTCTTACCCAAAGACGGCGGGAGACCGATGGGAAGACGGTTTGGCATTTCGGGATTATATCATACCGGACTGGAAGAATATGACCTGCGGTATGCGCTGGCCGACATGCGGGTACTGCAGGAGCTTAATAACTGGGACACTTCCATGGTGGGCGGCTATGAGGTAAAGATCAAAAATATCCGCCAGCTCAACCAGATGACGGAAGAGATCTATCAGAATATAGATCCTGAGCTGAATGCCGAAAGCATCCGGGAAGCGCAGCCTAACATATTCGACTGGCTGGACCTGCAGGTCCGTACGGAGATCTTTGCCCTGATCCTGATGCTGCTGGTCGCCCTGCTGAATATGACCACCGCCCTGCTCATCCTGATCCTGGACAGAACCCGGATGATCGGTATCCTGAAGGCGCTCGGTGCCGGTAATAACCTGATCCGGAGCATATTCCTTTACAATGCCCTGATCATCCTCGGCATAGGGCTGACGATCGGCAATGCACTGGGATTAGGCATCTGCTGGCTGCAGCAGCAAACAGGTTTTATCAAGCTCGACGAATCTTCCTATTATTTCAGTGAAGCACCAGTATACTTTGACTGGTTACCGGTGCTGGGCATCAACCTGCTGACGATCGTGATCACTTTACTGGTGCTGATCCTGCCGTCCATGCTCATATCCAAGGTATCTCCCCTGAAAGCGATCCGGTACGATTAACAGGTAATTCATTATATATCATCAATAAAAAGCCTTATAGTTATGATGAAAGAGGTAATTATCATCGGCGGAGGGCCTATCGGACTGGCCTGCGGGCTGGCTTGTAAAAATGCAGGTATAGATTACGTGATTCTTGAAAAAGGTTGCGTGGTCAATTCCCTGTATAACTATCCTTCTACCATGACCTTTTTCAGCACTTCGGAAAGGCTGGAGATCGGCGGAGTCCCCTTTGTATCGAATGCTGCCAAACCGACCCGCCCTGAAGCCCTGGAGTATTACCGCAGGGTAGCGCAAAGCCAGGAGCTGAATATCCGCTTATTCGAAGAAGTATTGTCAGTTGAAAAATCGGAGAACAGTTATCAGCTGAAAACCTCCGGATCTGCCTACCATTCCCGGTACGTGATCATCGCAACAGGATTTTACGACATTCCCCACCTCATGGATATCCCCGGCGAAGACCTGCCGAAGGTCAGACACTATTATAAAGATCCGCATTATTATGCCTTTCAGAAGGTCGTTGTTGTCGGAGCCAATAATTCAGCAGTAGATGTAGCGCTGG
>Ga0206116_1000099_pt1 | contig 135988 bp, 122 predicted proteins | sample 3A1Ametagenome_FD_178000 | JGI IMG/M metagenome (GOLD analysis project Ga0206116, IMG submission 178000) | Enriched microbial communities from leaf-cutter ant dump, University of Wisconsin, Madison, United States - 3A1A | ecosystem: Environmental > Terrestrial > Nest > Insects nest > Nest dump...
AATCTGGTACAACAAAAAAAGAAGGCATAGGGCATTGAATTACAAAACGATTGAAGAATTTAATAATCAAAACAACATTTACAAAAATATAGCTTAACTTAAGCTGGAATTTTTATTTGCATATCCAGTATATTGAAGAGTTGATAATAGAGAGAAGAGAAAGTTCCATAAAACAAAAACGTCTATTAAATTGAGCTTTAATAGACGTTTTTATAGTGTTTCATCTGAGGTGGGCTCGGAGCATCCAAGCGGTTTTTTCGTGTTGTTCGGCGAGGGTGCTTACATAATCTTCGGTACCCATGTCGATTTCGTCTTCCAGAGCAACTAATTGCTCGCGGATGTATGCAATAATGGCTTCGTAATCGGAAAGTAAATCTGCGATATAACTCATCGAATCGTTTTTGCCGTTTCTCTTTTCGGTCAAGTGCGTAAGCTCTAAATATTGCGTCATCGTAGCGGGAGCATAGTGGTCAATCTTACGGATTCTTTCGGCCACTTCGTCAATTACTGTAGCTAGCTCGTTATATTGTTCTTCGAAGTACAAGTGCATGGTATGGAAGTCCGGTCCTTCGACATTCCAGTGTGCATTACGGGTTTTAAGGTATAATACAAATTCATCTGCTAATAATACAGATAAAAAATCAGCTACTTTTTGAGATACTTTTGTCTTCATTCCTGTTTTTTTACTAGACATAATTTCTGTTTTTAATAGTTGTTAGGTGTAGTAAAGTTACGAAATTATCGCTAGGAAGGTAAGTAGAACGATTCTATTTTTCTATGTAGGCATAAAAAAAACGAATGAGAAACCTCATTCGTTTTTGTATGATAAAGCAAACTAAAGATTAGTTTTTAACGCTACTTTTTACAGTATTTAATCCACGTTTTTTAAGTAATGGTTCAATACTTGGTTCAGCTCCGCGGAAGCGTTTGTAAAGCTCCATAGCATCTTCGGTATTTCCTTTTTCAAGGATGTTTTTGCGGAAAGACTCTGCTTTTTCTGGGTTGAACAAATCAGTAGATTTGAAAGCCTCAAACGCATCAGTATCCAATACGCCAGACCAAATGTAGCTGTAGTATCCTGAGGCATATCCTACAGGATCAGAGAAGATGTGTAAGAAGTAGGTACTTCTGTATCTTGGAAGAATCGCTCTCGATAAACCAATTTTTTTCATGCTTGCATCTTCGAATGTATCTACATTGATAGTGATAGGCTCGGTTTGAGTGTGGTAATCCATATCGAGTAGTGAAGCCGCAAGGTATTCTACGGTAGCAAATCCTTGATCGAAAGTACCTACTTGGTCGATTTTTTTGATAAGCGCATCCGGGATAGCCTCTCCGGTTTTGTAGTGTTTTGCGTATGTTTTCAATACTGCAGGGTCAGATCCCCAGTTTTCTAGTACTTGAGACGGAAGCTCTACGAAGTCTCTCGATACGTTAGTTCCAGAAAGGCTTTCGTATTTTGTGTTTGATAATAATCCGTGAAGTGCGTGACCGAATTCGTGGAAATACGTTAAAGCCTCATCAAAAGTAAGTAGAGAAGGTGTATCTCCAACCGGTTTAGTAAAGTTACACACGATAGAAATTACCGGAGCAATGCGTTTTCCGTTCACGATGCTTTGCTCGCTGTATGAAGTCATCCAAGCACCACCTCTTTTTGAAGCTCTTGGGTGGAAGTCCATATAAAGTACCCCAACGTGGTCTCCGTTTTTCTCAGACACTTTCCAAAGAGTTGCCTCAGGGTGATAAACAGGCGCGTTTTCAACTTTCTCGAATTTCAATCCGTATAGTTTTTCACATACGCCAAAAACTCCGTTTTGTACGTTTTCTAAACTTAAGTATGGTTTTACTTCTTGCTCGTCTAAGTCATATTTTGCTTTGCGGATTTTCTCAGTATAGTATCTCCAGTCATAAGGTTGTACTTCACCTGTGATTCCGTCAGCTTGCATCATTTTTTTGATTTCGGCTTCTTCTTGTTTGGCTTTCTCTAGAGCAGGAACCCATAATTTGTTTAGTAAATCGTATACACCTTTAGGGCTTTTTGCCATGGTGTCATCAAGAGCATAATCCGCGAAAGTTTTGTAACCCAATAGATTTGATTTTTCTAAACGTAGGTTAGCAATTCTTTTAAGTTTTTCGTTATTGTCAAACTCGCCACCGTTACCTCTGTTTTGGTAAGCATTTAAGATTTCTTTACGTAATTCTCTGTTGTCTGCATATTGCAAGAACGGCATTACAGATGCGTTTTGAAGGGTGAATACCCATTTTCCGTCTTTTCCTTTTTCTTTAGCTGTTTCAGCAGCCGCTTGAATTACTCCTTCCGGAAGTCCGGCTAAATCTTCTTTTTTCTCGATAACAAGTTCGTATTTGTTGTTAGCCGCCAATACGTTATTTCCGAATTCAAGGGTAAGTAAAGCTAATTCTTCGTTGATTTTGCGAAGTTTATCTTTATCCTCGTCAGATAGATTAGCCCCGCTTTTAATGAATCCCTTGTAGGCTTCTTCTAAAAGTTTTGCTTCTTCTAATCCTAAGTTTAATGATTGTTTTTTATCATAAACGGCTTTAACTCTTTGGAATAATTTTTCGTTCAGGCTGATGTTATCAGAGTGTTTAGAAAGTTCTGGCGATAATTTTGCAGCAATTTCTTGTAAATTATCACTTGTATTAGCGCTGGTTAGGTTAGAGAAAATGCGCATGTTTCTTTTGAGTAACGCTCCCGAATTTTCCATTGCCAAAATAGTGTTTTCGAAAGTTGGCTCTTCGGTAGAATTAGCAATAGCATCAATTTCGGCTTGGTGAAGTCTAATTCCTTCCAGAATTGCCGGTTCAAAGTGGTCTTCTTTGATTAAATCGAATGGCGGAACACCATACGGCGTGTCGAAAGTTTCTGCTAGTAGCGGATTTTCGTTCATGTCTTGTGTTTTTTCTTCTGATTCTTTTTTACAAGAAAGCATGGTCATGACCAATGCTAGTGTTAGAATGATTTTTGTTTTTTTCATGGTTAATTATTGAGCAATTGAATTGTAAAATTAGCAAAAAACCGAAATACCAAACCGTATAAAGGCGCTTACTGTGTTATTTATTTCTTAAATTATACTAGGTTTTTAAAGAAATCTTTCAAAACTACATCATTGACATGGGTTGGCGTAGCAATTTCGAGTATACATTTTTTGGTGCAGGTTGAAAATGCTTTAAGCCCGATTTGAGTTTCTAAGTCGTTTTGCGCATAGAAATATTCAAAACCAAACATCTTTGCCAAATGAGACGCATTGAGATGGTGTGTTGTTTCAAAATAAGTAGAGAAAGTTTCGTTTTTTTGATGTCCGGGTAAAATTCTAAAAATTCCTCCTCCGGAATTGTTAATGAGAATAATCTTGAAATTATCCGGAATATAGTTGTTCCAAAGTGCATTGCTGTCATAAAAGAATCCGATATCGCCACCAATGAAAATAACTGGTTTTGTACTTATTTGAGCTGCACCAATTGCAGTGGAGGTGCTTCCGTCAATACCGCTGGTTCCTCGATTGCAAAACACTTCAATTGAAGGATTCAAATCAAAAAGTTGTAAGTAGCGAATAGCCGAACTGTTGGCAATCTGAAGTTGTATGTTTTGTGGTAAGACCGCAACAATTTTTTCAAAAACCTGTAAATCCGAATACGGAATGGTGTTTAAAAATGCCTTTGATTGATGACTTCTTTTAGCCATAATCTTTTGAGCGAACTCTTGGAAAAGGCTTTCTGTTGCGGTATTTGACTTATACATTTCTTTAAAAAAATCATTCGGATTCAGTTTGAAATGCTCTGTAAGACAACCAAAAGTATCATAAGCCCTGAGCGTGTCGATATGCCAATGATGCTCAGGCGAATACTTTCGCAGGAAGGCTTTGATGCGTTTAGATACTACCATTCCGCCAAAAGTCAGTAACAAATCGGGTTGCAAGGCTCTGAAATCTTCGTCAGTAAAAGGCGTGATAAGCACATCAATTTTGTTGACAAAGTTGGGGTGATGCAGGTTCGAAGTCGTTTCGGTCATTACCACTACCGATGGGTCATTGGCTAATTGCTTGATAATTTCAGCGTCAATACTGTTTGGTTGAAGCGTCCCGACTAGTACCAATTTCTTTTTTGCCGATTTCCAAATCCTTGAAAAGTTCGAGAAACTATACGTTTCTTCTAGTGGTTTTACAGTATTAGACAAATTTACTTCTACGCTCAAGTTTTCTACTGTTTCATATAGAGGTTCTTCAAAAGGAACATTAATATGAACCGGGCCTTTGTTAAGGCGTGCTTGGTCAAGTGCTTGACAGATTTTATGGTCGTTTTCTGCGGATGCTTCTTCGGTTAAATTAGCATTATAGAGCGAATGGTTTTCAAATACGTTTTGTTGGCGGATGGTTTGTCCGTCGCCAATGTCAATTTTAGACAAAGGTCTATCAGCAGAAACTACAATCAGCGGAATTTGTGAATAAAAAGCTTCAGCTACGGCCGGGTAATAGTTGAGTAGGGCAGAACCCGAAGTACAAACTACTGCAACGGGTTGTTGTAATTGTTGCGCCATCCCTAAAGCAAAAAAAGCCGCTACGCGCTCGTCGGCAATGCTGTAACATTTAAAATTCGGATTAGAAGCGAAACCAATGGTCAGTGGGGCATTTCTAGATCCGGGAGAGATTACTATATGTTGAATGTTTTTTTGTCGGAAGATCTCGATAAGGCTTTGCGCCAACGGAATTTTAGGGTAAATCATTTATGTTTTGAGTTACAATTAGGCTTTAATTATTCTGACTAAATATAGTGCAAATTTACAAATTAAATATTCTATAAAAGTGATGAGGCAAGTGCGCTGCGGACTTCGATTTAAAAATGTATCTTTGCGAGAATTGTTATAAAAACGAATTAGAATGAACGCTATTTATGGTACATGGCCTTGGTATATCTCGGGTTTTCTGATTGCCTTGGTGATGTTTATGTTGATTTATTTCGGTAAATCGTTTGGAATGTCGTCGAACTTAAGAACGCTTTGCACCATAGGTGGAGCAGGGAAATTTTCGGATTTTTTCCGTTTTGACTGGAAAACACAACGCTGGAATTTAATGGTAGTATTAGGGGCTATGATAGGCGGATTTATTGCTTATAACTACCTTTCGGACGGAAGCGGAGTGAATCTGAATCCGGAAACAGTAGCCGAATTACAAGCGATAAACATTGAAGCTCCTGACGGGAAATTAGCTCCTGAAAGCCTCTTCACACTCGAAGACCCGAAAATGATTGCCCTATTATTAGTCGGAGGTTTGCTGATAGGTTTTGGAACGCGTTATGCCGGAGGATGTACTTCAGGGCATGCAATTTCGGGATTGAGCAACCTGCAATTGCCTTCGCTGATTGCCGTAATTGGTTTTTTTATCGGAGGGCTTGTGATGTCATGGATTCTTTTACCACACATATTTTAAGCTATGAAGAATTACATTAAATTTTTATTGGTTGGGATGCTATTCGGTATTGTAATGGTAAAATCCGAGGCGGTGTCGTGGTACAGAATTTACGAAATGTTCCATTTTCAATCGTTCCATATGTATGGAATTATTGGCGTGGCAGTAGTGTTGGGCGCATTGGGCGTTCAGTTTATAAAGAGAAAGAATGTAAAAGATTTTAAAGGAAATCCAATCGCGATAGAACCCAAAGAAAAAGGTTTTGCTCGTTATATTATCGGAGGAACCTTATTTGGATTAGGATGGGGTTTGGTAGGAACTTGCCCTGGACCTATTTTCGTATTAATCGGCGCAGGAATTTATCCGGTAATTGTAATTTTTATGGGAGCCATGCTAGGAACTTTCTTTTACGGATTAGTGAAAAACAAATTGCCACATTAAGTGTTTCAGGTTTAAAGTTAAAAGAATTAAAAACTTGAAATTTGAAACAAATAAAAACTACAATAGTATGAAAGTATATACTAAAACAGGAGATAAAGGAACCACAGCTTTATTCGGAGGCACACGTGTTCCGAAACACCATATCCGAATCGAAAGCTATGGTACCGTGGATGAACTTAATTCATATATCGGATTGATTCGCGATCAGGATATTCAAACAGAACACAAAGATTTACTGATTGAAATTCAAGATCGATTGTTTGTCGTAGGGGCTATATTGGCGACTGCTCCCGAAAAAGAAGTATTGAAAAACGGAACGCAACGCTTAAACATCATGCGTATAGGAGAGGAGGATATCACCAGACTGGAATCTGAAATTGACAGAATTGATGGTGTTGTTCCGCCGATGACACATTTTATACTACCGGGAGGTCATACAACGGTGTCATATTGTCATATTTCGCGTTGTGTTTGTCGTCGAGCAGAACGCTTGGTGTCACATTTAAACGAAATTGAACCCGTTGATGAACTTGTTTTAAAGTACTTGAACCGACTTTCTGACTACTTGTTTATGTTGGCACGGATATTGACTTTTGAGCTTCGTGCTGAGGAAGTAAAATGGATTCCGAGAAAGGAAGAAAAATGATAATTTTTCGATTTTTCAAGGCATATCAATTAGATCTTTAAGAGTTGAGAATCATCCTTTAACGATTTAGTTGTAAAAATTACGTTCTTATGAAAAAATAATTTGAAATTAACTTGACTTTTTGAGTATAAAATTTACTTTTGCAAAAAATTAAATTTAGGAAGAGATGTATTGGACTTTAGAATTAGCATCTTATTTAAGCGATGCTCCTTGGCCGGCTACGAAAGATGAGCTTATAGATTATGCAATTAGAACAGGAGCTCCTCTTGAAGTAGTGGAGAATCTGCAATCCATTGAAGACGAGGGAGAAATCTATGAGTCAATGGAAGAAATTTGGCCAGATTATCCGAGTGACGAAGATTATCTTTGGAATGAGGATGAATACTAAAAAGAATAATCCAAAAAGCCTCTTAAGTGAGGCTTTTTGATGTTTATAAATAAAGGAATTATAATAAATACAAAACATAATTATGAATTTTGTAAATAGCATTTTAAAACTATTTGTAGGGGATAAGTCTAAAAAAGACGTAGAGCAGCTTAAACCGATTATTGAAAAAATAAAATCGTTTGAACAAGCACTACAATCTTTATCTAACGATCAACTAAGAGAAAAAACTACTGACTTTAAAGAGAAAATCAAACAAGCTCGTCTTCCAAAAGATACTGCTATTTTAGAAATTCGTACAAAAATTGAACAAACCCAAGATATCGATAAGCGAGAGGATTATTACGCTGAAATCGATAAACTAGAAAAAGAAGCCTACGAATTATCTGAAAAAACGCTTAACGAAATCTTACCTGAAGCTTTTGCTGTAGTGAAAGAAACAGCAAGACGTTTCAAAGAAAACACCACAGTTGAGGTTACGGCTACTCCAAAAGATATTGAGTTTTCGGCTACCAAACCCTATATCACTATCGAAGGAGATAAGGCATATTGGGCAAATTCATGGAATGCTGCCGGAAAAGCTATTACTTGGGATATGATTCACTATGATGTGCAGCTTATCGGTGGTATGGTACTTCACCATGGTAAAATTGCTGAGATGCAAACCGGAGAAGGTAAAACACTCGTGGCGACATTACCACTTTACCTGAATGCACTTACCGGAAATGGTGTTCATCTCGTAACCGTGAACGATTACTTAGCAAAACGTGATAGCTCTTGGAAAGCGCCACTATTTGAATTCCACGGATTAACAGTTGATTGTATCGACAACCACCAACCGAACTCTCCTCAAAGACGCAAAGCGTATGAGGCAGATATTACTTACGGAACGAATAACGAATTTGGTTTCGATTACCTAAGAGACAATATGGCTCATTCTCCTAGCGATTTAGTTCAGAGGAAACACAACTTTGCCATAGTCGATGAGGTCGATTCTGTATTGGTTGATGATGCTAGAACGCCGCTTATTATTTCGGGTCCGGTGCCACAAGGAGACCGTCACGAATTCAATGAGTTGAAACCAAGAATCGAAACCTTAGTAAACCTTCAACGTCAAATGCTTAACGGAGTTTTGGCTGAGGCTAAAAAGCTTATCAAAGAAGGAAATACCAAAGATGGTGGATTCTTGCTTTTAAGAGTTCACAGAGGATTGCCTAAAAACAAAGCGCTTATCAAGTTTTTGAGCGAAGAAGGCGTAAAACAAATTCTTCAAAAAACAGAAAATCACTACATGGCTGACAACAATCGCGAGATGCCAAAAGTAGATGAGGCGTTGTATTTTGTAGTTGAAGAAAAGAATAATCAAGTAGAACTTACGGATAACGGTATCAAGTATTTATCTCACGATACTTCAGATGATTTCTTCGTGCTTCCGGATATCGGAACCGAAATCGCAAATATCGAGAAGAAAAATCTTGCTAAAGATCAAGAAGCTGAAGCAAAAGAAGCTTTATTCCAAGATTTCTCGGTAAAAAGTGAGCGTATCCATACCTTAAACCAATTATTGAAAGCTTATACAGTATTTGAAAAAGATACCGAATATGTTGTGATTGATGGTCAGGTTAAAATCGTTGACGAGCAAACCGGACGTATCATGGAAGGAAGACGTTACTCTGATGGATTGCACCAAGCCATTGAGGCAAAAGAGAACGTAAAAATCGAAGCGGCAACGCAAACCTTTGCAACCATTACGCTTCAGAACTATTTCCGTATGTACAGCAAATTAGCCGGTATGACGGGTACTGCAGTAACCGAAGCAGGAGAGTTCTGGGAAATCTATAAATTGGATGTGGTGGAAATCCCTACCAATAGACCTATTGCACGTGTGGATAAACACGATTTGATTTATCGTTCGGTTCGTGAGAAATACAATGCGGTAATCGAAGATGTAGTTCAACTTTCGCAAGCCGGAAGACCGGTACTTATTGGTACCACTTCGGTTGAGATTTCAGAATTGTTGAGCCGTGCGTTGAAGATGAGAGGTATTGAGCACAATGTATTGAACGCTAAAATGCACAAACGTGAGGCAGAAATCGTTGAACAAGCCGGTAAACCGGGAGTTGTGACTATTGCAACCAACATGGCAGGTCGTGGTACGGATATTAAACTGACTCCGGAAGTGAAAGCAGCAGGAGGTTTGGCTATCATCGGTACAGAAAGACACGATTCCAGACGTGTAGACAGACAGCTTCGTGGTCGTGCCGGACGTCAAGGAGATCCGGGAAGTTCACAGTTCTATGTGTCGCTAGAAGATAACCTAATGCGTTTGTTCGGTTCGGATAGAATTGCCAAAGTAATGGATAGAATGGGCTTGAAAGAGGGGGAGGTTATTCAACACTCGATGATGACCAAATCTATCGAAAGAGCGCAGAAAAAAGTAGAAGAAAACAACTTTGGTGTTCGTAAGAGATTGTTGGAGTACGATGATGTAATGAACGCGCAACGCGAAGTAATCTATAAAAGAAGACGCAATGCCCTAAAAGGAGAGCGTCTGCAAATTGATATCGCCAATATGTTGTATGATGCAGCTGAAGTATTGGCGCAGAACAATAAATTCAACAACGATTTCAAAAACTTTGAATTCGAATTGTTCAGATATTTTACGATTGAATCACCGGTTAGCGAAGCTGAATTCAAAAAGCTTTCTGAAATGGAGATTGCATCGAAAGTTTACAAAGCCGCTTATGAATACTATGTAAACAAAAATGAGCGTTCGGCTCGTGTGGCATTCCCGGTAATTAAAGGAGTGTATGAAAATCCGGAAAATAAATTTGAGCGTATTGTAGTTCCGTTTACCGATGGAATTAAATCGCTGAATGTAGTGACCGACCTTAAAAAGGCTTACGAGTCAGAAGGTAAAAATCTAATTGCTGATTTCGAAAAGAATATTATTTTGGCGATTGTGGATGAGGCGTGGAAAAAGCACTTACGCAAAATGGATGAACTAAAACAATCGGTTCAGCTTGCGGTTCACGAACAAAAAGATCCATTATTGATTTATAAATTCGAAGCGTTTGAATTGTTCAAGAAAACCGTAGATGCTATCAATAAAGATGTAATTTCGTTCTTGTTCAAAGCAGATATTCCGCAACAAAATCCGGATAATATCGAAGAGGCAAGACAAGTTCCGACTCCGAGAGAAAAAGTAGAAACTTCAAGAGAAGAAGTATCTTCGGATAATTCTTCATCGAGCCAAGCGCCTTCAAGACCTCAAGTAACGGAAACGATTGTTCGCGATAACCCGAAAATTAACCGCAATGATACGGTTACTGTAAAACATATCATGACCGGTAAAGTAGAAGAAATGAAGTACAAAAAAGCAGAACCACTCCTTAAAACAGGTGAGTGGGTGATTATCTAATCATTCGATTTTGTACTCTTACTATAAATCCTGTCTTTTGGGCAGGATTTTTTTTGTTTCTATTCATAAAAAAATCCTGAAAATCAAATAGACTTTCAGGATTTTGGGACAATTTAAAAGATGTAAGATGAAAATTATTTTTTCATTCGTTCTTCCATTTTTTTAGTAAAGTTTCTTCTGAAGAAAAACATGAATACTGCTAGAGCTGCTAGAGCAAAACTTACAAATGCACCTTCTTCTCCACCATTTAATTTTTTAAATCCATCAAAGGCAAATAAAACGCCTAAAAGTAAGTATGCCCAATAAAAGTATTTGTAGTATTTCATAATGTTCGATTTCTACAAATATAATAAAAAAGTCTCATTTTTAATTTTTTTTGAAATCCGATAAAACCTAAAATCTAGTTAAACTTATAGTTTACACCCGCAAAAAAGGTTTTTGGTCGCGACGGACCATAAATATAATTAGCATCTCGGGTTATGCCTTTGTCAAAATCTTTCTGGAACGAATCAAAAATATTGTGTACACCCGTATAGAGTTGAATACAATTTTTATCAAAATCAATATCGTAGGAGAATTTAATATGCTGTTCAAAAAATGTCGGAGTGGTCTTGATAACGGTTTGTTGTGTGCTAGCCTCAACAATGTGAGCAATATCCATAGACGAAGTATAAACGCCAGACAAATCCATACGGAATGGTTCTGAAAAATTGTAACTCAAAATGTAATATCCATAAAAATTAGGCGATTTAAGGATGTTCCGAGTCGTGGTAATTTCGCTTTCGTCTTCTGTATTTTTCCAAATGATTTCCGGCTTGTTGTATCGAGCGGTTTGGTAAGTGGCTCCTAATTGTAGTTTTAGCTTTCTGGAAAAAGCAAAACTGGTTTCGAGGTTCACTCCGCTGATATAAGCTCCGCTTCCGTTGCGTTTGGTCATAAAAGTAACTCCATTTTCCATTTCTTGCGGATCAGAAGTAATGAAACTATTGTGAAGACGGGTATAAAATCCTTCTAAAACAATATTGGTCTGAATCTTTCCATCGGATTTGGTATAGTTGAGCGATGCATTGATACTCGTAGAGCGTTCTGTCGTAAGGTTTGGATCTAATTTGGTAAACATTACGGCTCCGGCGGTGGTTTGTATGTGCAAATCTTCGTCGAAGGCTTGAGGTGCTCGGAATCCTTGCGAAAAGGACGCTCTGGCTTTTAGTTTTTCGCTAAGCGAGTACATAGCCGTTAGTCTCGGCACAAATACCGATAAATTCTTTTTGTCCTGATAATTTTCCACTGCCAAATTGTACTTGCCATTGATGTGGATGTTTTCGAAGCGGCTTCCGGCAAGGAAAGTCATTTTAGGAGTGGTTTTATATTCCAATTGGGCATAAACACCCAGCGATGAAACTTTTTGGTCAATTTGGCGGTTATAACCCGGCATTTGGTCTTGCACTTGGTTGGTCTGAAATTCACTTCCGGACATAAGCATCCATTTGTCATTCAATTCATACGAATATTGAGCGCCGCCTACCCAGGTGATATCTTTGGATTTTCCGTAGGAATTCAACGCCAAAATATCTTCAGGGGTTAACTCATCGCCAATTTCTAATACGCGGCCACCACTTCCGTAATAACTGGCACGATTGGTAGTTTGAGCCGAAGTATAGAGAGCGTATTTATGCTTATAATCTTCGGATACTTGTTCGTAAGACAATCCTCCGCCCAAGATATGATGGGTGAGTTGTTCGGTAATATCGGTTTGATGGGGTGGGAGGTCGAATTTGTTTCCACCTCGTCTGAATTCGTTAATAGAAAAGAAATTTAGTTTGATTTTACTGAGCATAGATGTATTCCAAAAAGTATCCAATCCGAAAGTGGTGTTTTGGATACTAGTTGCCTCGCTAAAGCCGTCATCATTAGCATCCCAAGGCTTTCGGTCGCGATTATAGGCATAAAACGAGATCCCTTTGTCAAAATTATCGCTGATGATACTTCCGTTGGCTTTATAGGTTTTGTCGGGTACTTTGAAATCGGTAAAAGCGTAATTGGTGCCGATTTCGAATGTATTAACACTTGGGTCTTTGGTAATGATGTTGATGGTTCCTGCAATGGCATTCCCGCCATAGAGGGCAGAACCTCCTCCGCGCGTGACTTCTACGCGGTCAATCATCGAAGCCGGAATCATATCCAATCCATATACGCCTACTAAGGCTGAAAATATAGGGCGACTGTTAATCAAGATTTGCGAATAAGGTCCGTCAAGACCGTTCATGCGAACTTGCGTAAAACCACAATTCTGGCAGTTGGTTTCTAGGCGAAGACCGGGTGTGAAGTTCAATCCTTCAGATAAACTAAGCGATTGAGTAGATTCGAACGAGCGACTACTGATACGGCTTATAATCACCGGAGAACGGTATTGTGGAACTTCGCTGCGCGTTCCGGTAATGACTACTTCTTCAATACTGAGCAGGTCTTCGTAAAGCTCGAAATCCACTACCGTGATTTGATTTGCCATCACCCAAACCTCTTTACTAGCTGTAGTATAACCGATAGACGAAGCTTTGAGCGTATATTTCCCTGCAGGAATAGTTGAGATTTGGTAAGCTCCGTTTTCATCGGTTTTGGAAAAGAAAGTTTGCCCTTCAACGCTTACCGATACATTGCTGAGCGGTAGATTGTTATGGCTAATCGTACCTTTTACTGTTCCGTTTTGTGACCAAACGAATGGAGTGAATAAAGTAAAAACAAGAATTATAATTTTATACATAAGATTATAGTTGTTAGCTGTACAAAAATATAAATTTAGATTTACCTAAAAAATAATTTTATAAAATATTAATTATTAAAATTAGGCTAACGAAAAATATTTTTATACAAAATACATCTCTACAAATTTTTAGTAGTATAGAAAAAAATAATTGCATTATTTTTGTTATAGACATAAGTAGAATTGATACAATACCAATTTAAAACGATATATTTATAAACCATTTAAATGAGATAACTATGAAAACTATAAATAAGATTATGGCGGGAGTAGTAGGTGTGGTGTGTGTACTATTGAGTTTGAGTTCGTGTAACTCCATACCTGAAAAAGCCACTCCGGTTGCGGGTTTTGACATCAATAAATATATGGGTGTATGGTACGAAATTGCTCGAATAGACTTCAAACACGAGCGAAATTTAAACAACGTTTCGGCTCAATATACTTTGAATGACAAAGGAAATGTGGATGTAGTCAACAGTGGGTATAATTACCGCAGACAAAAGTGGGAAAAGGCAGAAGCGATTGCAAAATTTCGTGGAGAGAAGAATGTAGGAGCCTTGAAAGTTAGCTTTTTCGGGCCGTTTTATTCGGGCTATAACGTGTTGGCTGTGGATGATGACTACAACTACGCTTTAGTTGCGGGGAAAAATTTGGACTATTTGTGGATTTTGTCCCGAACTCAAGAAATTCCACTAGATATCAAATCGAAATATTTGGAAATGGCTTCTCAGATTGGGTATGATACCTCACGCCTTACGTGGGTAAAACACGATAAAGAGAATCCGTATTTGAAAGGGAAGTGATAAAAGTTGAGATTATAATTTTATCACCACATCCAATAGCCACTTATAAAATATTGCAATAAGTATTGAGCTTAAATTACCTATTAAAAAATAATCATTTTTTATGTCTTTGTTTTGTTCAAATCTAGTTCCAAGTTTAATTGTCCCAAAAACAATTATTATTGGAGCAAAGTTCATGATTAATCCTATTGTAATAATAAACCGTTCAAACATCCCTTTAAATGTAGAAAGATTGAAGAATAAAAATTTTTTTGATTTTGTGTTTTCAATTTCATTATTTTCTTCATCATTGAACGAAAAATAACTCTTTAAGTATTTATACCATGTTAAATTAAAAAATAATTCTCCAACTATAAATATCGATACAAAAATTAATATTTTTACACATATATTTTATCTGTTAAATTAATTATTAGCTTTTTAATTGTGAAATATTCATCTATATTAAGTGTTTTTACTCTTCTCCAAGAACTAGAGATATTAAGATTAAGTAATTCAGCCACTTCTCGGTAATTTTTTTTATTAATTATGAATTCCCTTAAGTATGGTATGTCTTTATTCTTCCATTGTTCAATATAATTCTGATATATTTTAAAAAGATCATTTATTATTTGATTATAAAAAATATTATCTGTAATAATCAATATTCTGTTTTTGGAAGTTTTCAGGTTGTTTAGTTCTTCTCTAGCTTTAGTTAGGCCTTCTCCTAGCATCCCATATGCAATGTCATTATTAATTTTAGTTTCTATTTTGCCTATATTTAATACATATCTGAGTTTTAAATTATATTCATGAGAAATAATATATTCTTCGATACTGAATATTATAGTTATTGCATCTTGAATATTTCTTGTTATCCCTTGAAATTCATCTCCAAGAGTTATAGTGAGAGGTGAGATAATATCATCTTTAAATTTTTTATTTATAAAGTCTATTATCTCATTAAATTGATAGATAGTTTTCTCTGGCTCAGATACTCGACTGTTGATTATATCAGCCATTAATATTGGATAAGTAATCATGTTTTTTTTGTTTATATAGTGCAATATAATAAAAATTGCTCAAATAGCGCAATTTTTGTGTTTTTGTTGTATCCGTGCAATAATTTAGTGTTTGTAAATTTTATTTGTATTACAAATAAACAAAAAAAAAACTCCGAGCATTGCTCGGAGTTTTTTAATATCAAGAAATCGAATTCTTATTTTTTGCTTTCAGCTGCAATAAGGTTTAGTGCAGATCCGGCTTTAAACCATTCGATTTGGCTATCGTTATAGGTATGATTGGCCATGATGATGTCTTTGCTTCCGTCTTTGTGAACAAACTCTAAAGTTAGAGGTTTGTTTGGAGCAAATGCTGTCAAATCAAGGAAGTTGATAGTGTCATCTTCTTGGATTTTGTCATAATCTGCTTCGTTAGCGAAAGTAAGAGCAAGCATACCTTGTTTTTTAAGGTTTGTTTCGTGAATACGAGCAAATGATTTTACAAGAACTGCTTTTACACCAAGGTGTCTTGGCTCCATCGCAGCGTGCTCACGAGATGAACCTTCTCCGTAGTTGTGGTCTCCCACAACAATCGAAGGAATTCCAGCAGCTTTATAAGCTCTTTGAACATTCGGAACCTCGTTATAAGAACCATCTAATTGGTTTTTAACTGAATTTGCTTTTCCGTTGAAAGCATTTTCAGCTCCAATCAACATATTGTTCGAAATGTTATCTAAGTGTCCACGGAAACGCAACCAAGGTCCTGCCATTGAGATGTGGTCTGTGGTACATTTTCCGAAAGCTTTGATAAGCAATTTAGCTCCGGTGATGTTTTGTCCGTTCCAAGGCTCGAAAGGCTCTAACAATTGCAAACGTTGTGACGTTGGGCTCACAATTACCTCAACATCTTTTCCGTTTGCAGCTGGTGCTTGATATCCCGGATCTTCTACATCAAATCCTCTTGTCGGAAGTTCGTCTCCGTATGGTGGATTCAGTTTTACTTCTTCTCCGTTATCATTGATAAGTGTATCTGTGATTGGGTTGAAAGTCAAATCTCCAGCGATTGCTAGTGCAGCAACCATCTCAGGTGAAGTTACAAAAGCGTGAGTGTTCGGGTTACCGTCTGCACGTTTTGAGAAGTTACGGTTAAACGAGTGAACGATGGTGTTTTTCTCTTGTTTGTCAGCACCTTCTCTGTCCCATTGTCCGATACAAGGTCCACAAGCATTCGTAAATACTTTAGTTCCCATTTTCTCAAACGCTTCGATGATTCCGTCACGCTCGATAGTATATCTGATTTGCTCAGAACCCGGGTTGATTCCGAATTCAGCTTTAGGAGTAATTTTGTGTTCAACTGCTTGATTTACAATAGAAACCGCTCTTGACATATCTTCGTAGGAAGAGTTCGTACAAGAACCGATAAGTCCCCATTCAACTTTTACAGGCCATCCGTTTTTAACAGCTTCTTCTTTCATTTTAGAAACCGGAGTTCCTCTATCCGGAGTGAAAGGTCCGTTGATGTGTGGCTCTAGTTCAGAAAGGTTGATTTCGATGAGTTGATCGAAATATTGTTCTGGGTTAGCATACACTTCAGCATCAGCAGTTAAGTAAGAAGCTACTTTATCAGCAGCATCAACAACATCCTGACGACCAGTTGCAGCCAAATATCTTCTCATTGAATCGTCGTATCCGAAAGTAGAAGTTGTAGCTCCGATTTCAGCACCCATGTTACAGATAGTACCTTTTCCGGTAGCTGACATTGAAGTAGCACCTTCACCGAAGTATTCTACGATAGCTCCAGTTCCTCCTTTTACAGTAAGGATATCAGCAACTTTTAGGATAACGTCTTTTGGAGCTGTCCAACCGTTAAGTTTTCCGGTTAATTTTACTCCGATAAGTTTCGGGAATTTAAGTTCCCAAGCCATACCGGACATTACATCTACGGCATCAGCACCTCCAACTCCGATTGCTAGCATTCCAAGACCACCTGCATTTACGGTATGAGAGTCCGTACCGATCATCATCCCTCCAGGGAAAGCATAATTTTCAAGGATAATTTGGTGGATAATTCCAGATCCCGGTTTCCAGAATCCGATTCCGTATTTGTTTGATACAGAAGATAAGAAATCAAAAACTTCTTTTGATTGTGTATTGGCTACAGCCAAATCTTTCTCTGCACCAATTTTCGCTTGAATCAAGTGATCACAGTGAACCGTTGTAGGAACAGCTGCTTGTTCTTTTCCGGCATGCATAAACTGAAGCAATGCCATCTGTGCAGTTGCATCTTGACAAGCTACTCTGTCTGGAGCGAAGTCAACATAATCTTTTCCTCTAGAGAACGCCTGAGAAGGTGTTCCTTCCCAAAGGTGAGCATATAAAATCTTTTCAGAAAGTGTAAGCGGACGACCTACTAATTCACGAGCTTTGTCAACTCTTGCAGGCATCTTTTCATACACTTTTTTAATCATTTCGATATCAAAAGCCATAGTTATAAAGTTTAATGTTTTTGTTCTTAATAAATTGAGGTGCAAATTTAATAATTTTAAATGAATATTGTACTATTTCTAGTCAAACAGACTTTTTAAAACGATATTTTTATCAAAATGGTATTTTTGATGAAAATTACTGATATAAAATTATATCTTGGACTAAAAAAATATGTAATTAATATTTTAAATTATTTTTTTTACCAAAAACGAAGTTTAGAATGAATATAAATTTACTCTTTTCGCTTAGTACAGAGTGAATTTGAAAGGGTAGAGGTGGAATCTTAAAGATTGAAATGTTTTAGAATAAAATCAGCGCGATTGTCCGGTGTATCTTTCGGGACTTCAATCATTTCATAACCTAGCTGGCTATAGGTTTTGATAAGGTGTTCTTGGATTTGTTTGGCTTCTAGTATGCTTTCGTAACGCTCGTTATCGGACATATAAATCTCTTCCCAAACCGGTAGGATGAAGAGTTTGGTATACCTAAAGTCGTGACAAGCTCGCTCGAAGATTTCCGGGTAATTGTTATCGCCGATAAAGTGCATATAAGCTACTACGTCCGGAATTCCGCGGTCAATAAAGATAATGTTGTCTTTTTCGGCTACTGCGTCTTGGTATTGTTTGATGCGTCCTTCCAAGAGTTTTTGACTGAAAAGTAAGGGTTCTTTCAGGAATAATTGTTCAATTCCTTGTTTTTGAGCCTCCAAAATGACTTGACGAGATATTTCCGGATAACAAATATATCCTCTGTTAGCCAGTACATTAATCAAAGTGGATTTTCCTGTTCCCGGACCACCAATAAGAAGCACAATTTCTTTTTGCATTACCTTTTTTGATAAGAGGGCACGAAAGTAGTTATTTTTTACAATATTTTAAAGCAAAATTTGATTGAGTTTTAATCTGTTATCACGATTACTTTGCCTTTGTCGTCTTTAGAATTGCTTCCGATAATAAAATTTGTGCCCGTTGGTTTGATTTTAAAAGTGAAACCTTTGTTTCGGTTTTGTTGGATAAACGAAATAATCTCTTTATTGGTCAAATAATCTCCGTCAAATATAATTTCAGTTTTTAAGGTGTTGAAATTTAGGTTTTTAAAAGAATTTATTCGCTCAATAGGTTTATTTAGGGTTCGGGCTAATTTTGATTGTAACTCTTCGCTCTGAGAAATCAATAGATAAGCTTCGGGCGAAATAACAACCGATTTGTTTTTCCTAACCGAATTGAGCAAAGTAAAAACTCGAATTCCGATAGTGATAATTCCGTCAAAAAACACATTGGTTTTGAAATGCTTTTTGTAGAATATCTGCATCGCACTGTAAAATCGCTTGATGTACACATTATCTTTTCCGGTGCTTTCGCCTTTGTAATGAATAATAGCCGTATCGGCAAAATAATAGTTCTCGAATTCGTTTTTGACAGCGCGGTACGACAAGTCAATATCTTCGCCATACATAAAGAAATCTTCATCAAATCCGCCTAAATGCAAATATTTTTCACGTGCTATAAACATAAAAGCTCCAACAAAAATATCGGCTTTTCCGCTTTGATTTTCGGACAAATGATTGGCGTAATATTTATCGGTTTTACCTAAAAGTTTTTTTAGCGAAACTAGAGGAGTCGGGACATTTCGCTTGCTTTCGGGCAAGAAGTTTCCGGTTCCGTCAATGAGTTTGCATCCGACAATACCTAAATTCGCTTTAGATTCTGAAAATTCGAGCAATTTGCTAAATGTATCTTCGCTCACTACCGTATCCGGATTCAAAATACAAAGATATTTGCCTTTGGCACGAGCCACACCTATGTTATTTCCTTTCGGGAAACCCGTATTGTCTTGATTTTCAATTAGAATTACATCAGGAAATAATTCTTTAATCATCCGGCAACTATCATCTGCGGAATGGTTGTCAATCACAATGATTTCGGAATCAATATTTTGAAGTGCTTTCTGAACACTTCTTATGCATTGTTCCAGAAAGTATCGGACGTTATAGTTGAGTATTACTACGGATAGTTGCATAGGGCAAATATATTATTTACGCTTTAAATTTTAGCGAATTGAAAGTTTAGTTTTGATTTTTTCGTTACATTTGACAATAGTCACTTTTAAAAATAGTTAGTTTGAACGAACGAGTAATAGAACTTATAAATATTCCTGCCGAAGAGTTTTGGGGTATGCAAGATATTAATCTTGAAGCACTTAAAAAACTATATCCGAAACTTAAAATTGTAGCTCGAGGCAATACAGTAAAGGCTTTTGGAGAAAGCGAAATATTGGATGAATTTGAAAAACAGCTCAACCGTTTGGTTGCCTATTTTACGCGGTATAACCAAATTGATGATAACGTGATTGAGCGTATTGTGCAGAGTGGCGAAAAAGACGACAAAAAGTTAGGCGCTAAAGACAACACGTTGGTTCATGGTGTAGGAGGGAAGCTCATCAAAGCACTTACTCCCAACCAACAACTCATCGTCGATTTAATCGAAAAGAACGATATGGTTTTCGCAGTTGGTCCTGCCGGAACGGGTAAAACCTATACCGGAGTAGCAATGGCAGTTAAAGCCTTGAAAGAAAAGCAGGTTAAACGCATCATCCTAACGCGTCCGGCGGTAGAAGCAGGAGAGAATCTTGGTTTTCTTCCCGGAGATATGAAAGAAAAACTCGATCCGTATATGCAGCCGCTTTATGATGCTTTACGCGATATGATTCCGCACGAAAAGTTGGACGATTATATCCAAAAAGGAATTATTCAGATTGCGCCACTAGCTTTTATGCGCGGACGAACACTCGATAATGCTTTTGTGATTTTAGACGAAGCGCAGAATACCACCCATTCGCAAATGAAGATGTTTTTAACGCGTATGGGCAAAAATGCCAAGTTTATGATTACGGGTGACCCAGGGCAAGTAGATTTACCGCGCAGAACTATTTCAGGACTTAAAGAAGCCTTATTGGTACTCAAAAATATTGACGGAATTGCAATTGTCTATCTCGACGACAAAGATGTAGTTCGCCACCGCTTAGTAAAACGCATTATTGCGGCGTATAAAAGTATCGAAAATCAGGATTAAAATTTGATTTTTAGCGTAGTGGTAAGAGTTTCAGAAGTTTGATTGTCGAAATACTCTAAGGTCCACGTAGTTCCGTTTTTATACAAAACTCCATTTCCGTTTGGATTGGTGACAATGAACATGTCATTGCGGCTGGTTTTGTATAGAGTGTATTTCTCTGTTTGTTGATTATCAATAAGTTTATAACCTGTTTGCGTTTTTTGAGCGATAAGGCTATCGTCTGTTGGGGTGGTTTTTTCAGCTACAGGAGTTTCAGTAGTTGTTTTCTGAGGAATACTTAAATTATCAAAAGCCCCACGAAGCGCATAATTGTACGCCACTTTAAAGTCTTTTTCACGGCTAGAACCTACACCTTCCGCTACTACTTTCCCGTTGCAATCGGTAAGTGTAATTTTTAGTTTAATTACTAAGAATGCGTTTTCTTTGGTAATATTTAATTTTAGTACATCACACGGATCAGCCAGATTAAAGTCCATTGATTTTTCTTCGGTATCAAAAAAAGCTATCACTTCTTTTTTGTTCATCAAAAATTTGCTGAGTTCATTGAGATTATACTGATTGGACTCTTTCATAAAATCAAACTTCGTTGGAAGGGTAACAAATTTATAGCTACTACCTTCCTGAGCTTGGATTGTGATGGAAAGAAAGAATACGAATAAATGTATAACCTTACGCATGAGCTTTATTTGATATAAAGTTTTTTGATTTTGGCAATGGGGCCGGTACATTTCTTTTGATGACAAGAAATGCAAGCATCAACCATAGCGTTGAAATTCTCTTTTACGTTTTCCGTATCGGTATAAACACGCGTTTGAGCGGCTATAAATACATGAGCCTCTGATTTAAAGAAATCGTCAAAATCAGAAGGCTCAGTAAGGGTTGCACTGTGAATAGTGTTGTAATATTCCGGAAGTGTTCCTAACTCTTTTTGATTGTTTTCTATTTTTTCTTTCAGACGTTGGTTGTCCACGTACATTTGTTCCATAAGAGCTGCCATCTCTGACATTTCATACATTTTAAACGAAGAATTGTCCGTAGTTTGGATAGGCTCTGTAGTAGATTCAGGTTGTTTTTTATCTTGACAATTGATAAAAAGGATACCTGCGAAAAAATATAAAACAATCTTTTTCATTAGTTTACAGTTTCGGTAGAGGTTTGTTCAGCTTTATTTTGGATTAAAACGCCATCTGCTTGGATAGCATAGGTGATTTTAGGCTCCGTAATCGCGTCGATTTCTTCTTGTGTTTTACCGCCATCTTTAGCATAGTGTTTTAGCTCGTCTATAGTAACGATACTTAAAAATGCACGACCTTCAACAATGCTTTCTTGGCTTGCTGCATCTAGCGGCACAAAGAAACCATAATCTGTAAAACGAACAAAAGCATCTTTATCACCTTCTAAATCCATGCTCATCCAACAACCTTTTTTCTGACATACATCTAAAATAGTTGATTTGAATTTGATAGGTAATGTATCGCCTTCTTTCATGTTTTTGAACATTTCTAGCATTTCGGCTTGAGTGATAGCACTATCAGGAGTGATTTCTTCTCCGAATGTTGCATAAGTTACCTCTGGTTCGGTTTCTTGAACCGGTTCAGCTTGTTTGTTACAAGCTACAAAGCTTAAAGCCACAAAGGCTAAAACAACTATTTTTTTCATATAATTAGAATAATAAAATTAGAATTCAGCGCAAAAGTATAAAAATTATTTAAGGATTTCTGTCCATTGATTTTTTACGGTTTTCCAATCAAAGGATTTTACCAAATTATAGCCATTTGTGACTATTTTTTGATATAAATCCGAATTTTCAACCAAAGATTCAACAGCGGTTACCATAGCCGTAGTATCTTCTTTTTCAACCAATAGTGCATGGGTGTTATTTTCTAACAAAAACGGAATTCCGCCCACATTAGTAGACACCACCGGAAGCCCTAAACACATCGCCTCGATTACCGATACAGGTGTGTTGTCAAAGTTGGTGGTATTGATAAAGATGTTGTAGTTCTCAGAGAGTTTTTTCCATTCCAGTTTAGAGAGTCTTCCGGTGAAAACAACTTTTACTCCTTGCTGCTGAGCATAAAGTTTGGTTTGTTCCATACTTCCGTCTTTGTCCGGACCTACCATGCAAAGCTCTGCCTCCGGGTATTTTTTTTGTAATTCCTTCAAGACATCCACTGCCATCTTCGGGTTATAAAGCCAGGCAAAAGAGCGTACCCACAGCAATTTAGGTGTTTTTACTTCGGTTCGTTGTAAGAATTTGTACTGCTCAAGCTCAATGGTATTTGGGATATAAACCAAATTAGGATAATTATGCTTTTGGAAGGCGTCCATCAAATAACCCGAAGGAGCTACATTCTTGTAAGAATGATTGAAAATCATCTTGCAAAGTTTAGGGCTTTTAATTAATTTATGGGGTAAATTTCCGCCTCTTAGTATAGGGATGTATTTAATTTTAAATAGCCTACAAAGTTGGCTAACCATAAAGGCATACCAAAAACTAAAGGTGCTATAGGTATCTATAACCACATAATCTACGTTGTTTCGATGTTTGATTACGTTCCATCCCATATCCAAGAACCTCAACAATTGATTCTTTTTTTCTGAGGCATAATACACGCTATACCCTTCGTTCTGAAAGAAAACTCCAAGGGTTTCTATAGAAGTAGGGGTGTAACCGTGCTTAGAGAGTTTGTTCCCGATGTAGAGGAGGGTTTTCATCAAATCTGACTTTTAAGAGTGATAAAGCATAGACAAATGCGGGTATGGATAATCGCATGGCGGCGTGATTAATAGTAAGAGCCCAGAAAAAGAAAAAAGATAATAAAAATATATTTTTTCTATTGGTAGGGTATAGAGAGAGAGGTACATAGATTAAAATAATCAAACAAATAATCCCAAAAACTCCATGTTCAGCTAATAGTCGGGTAACTTCGCTATGTGAAGCTGCTCTTATACCTGTAGTTTCTTTTCTTTCTTCTTTATTTTTACCCACTCCTACTCCAAAAATAGGATTGTTAATGAACATTTCAAGTTCGGTTTCCATAAGGGTTTCTCTACCGGTTAATAAACTCTCTTTTTCTACTCCGGATGCGTTTTGATTGGCATAGCGCTTATCAATCATTCCACCTGTTTGTAGAGAGACATAAAACCATACAAATATACCTAGAACACACCCACCAATGGACATTAATATTATTTTACTTTTGGCTCTTATATTAACCAACGGAAATATTGTAAATAATAGAAGAAGAATCATCAAAATCCCTACAAAAACACCCCCTCGTGAGAACGTAAGAACCCCTCTATAGGCACAAAGAGCAAAAAGAACCGTATTTATGATAAGTAAAAACTTGGTTCGCGAATTCAGAAGTATTTGGACAAAGAAAATAAACATTCCTATCCCTAAGAGGGTCGCTACTTGGTTCGGACCAAACCCTCCGGAAGTCTGAAAGTTAGAACTGGTACCTGTAATGGCTTTTTCTAAGTTTGACGGAGTGTATAAGAATAAATACACAAGTGTACATATAATAGGTAATCCTGTCGAAATCAAGATGTTTTTTAATTGAGTATAAGTTACTTCTTTTTGATAGCAATATAAAGCAGAAATACCTAAACAAATTGGTCCCATAAGATTAAATACTATGGCTTTTCTAAAGTCAGTAGTATAATTTAAAGTCTCGGTAGAAACTAGTATAGCAGGAATAAGCAATATAATATAGAAAATATAAATAAGCCCATTTTTTTTAATACCACTAATAAATAAACCCATTGCCATGTAAAGAATCACGGCATATTTACCTATTTCATAAGATAGACCTCCTCCGGTCATCCTCAGGAATACTTCTAAACCTACGATATAGGCGGAAACATACAGGACTTCATTGTTTTTGTTTCGACTTTTTAAGATATAAAATACCCCAAAAAGAATAGTTAATACCCCGTAGATTAGTGAAAGTTTTTCAAATGTAAATATAACAAATCCAAGAATGAGATGAAGAATGATAAGTAATATATAGGATTTCTTTGATAGTTCCATTATTTACAAAATACTAAGCTTTCGAGTTTATGTTTATAATTGTCAAAAGTAAACATTTCTGCTATTCTAATACAGTTTTCTGACAATTCCTTTAGCTTTTTAGGGGTTTGAGTTACAGCCTGGTTGAGAATTTCCGGATAAGTGGTATTTCCTTTTTTATTCCAAACAAAACCATTGGTCTGTGTAACGTAATGAGCAATACTCCCAACATTGGATACAATCGGGATCACGCCATAACAAGCCGCTTCGGCAATTACTTTCGGAAAACCTTCAGAGTCGGAAGGCAATAAAAAGAAGTGCGATTGCTGGAGAATGCTATGCACCCCGGTTTTATCCAAAAATCCGTGAAAATGTACTTTGTCTCCTAAAAAATAAGCTTGTTGTACATATTCTTCGGTTTTATGTCCGTTCCCGACAAAGTGTACTTCTTTAATTTTTTCGGCAGGAATTTCTTTAAGCGCTTCAATGATTCGCGTAACGCCTTTAGAATCTTCTAACCGACCTACAAACGCGAAAACGTAACTTCCTTCAAAACTTTTATTTCGGGCAATTTCGGCACCTCGTGCTATATCTTCTTCCGTTAAACAAGGGTTTTCGAACGAATAACAATGTGTGGGTTGGTCGTTCCAAAATCCGTTGATGGTCACTTTACAACGAGCCAGATTCTTTTTTAACCACCAGTGTTGCAGGCGAGAGGCAAAAGCAGCATGGTCCTGATTCCAACTTCCGGCATATTTCACCCAAAAGGTATAACGCCTTGGCAGGAAAAAGCTAAATAACGGAAGCAGAAACAACCCCATACTTGTTGGGAGTCTGAGTTGAACTTCGCTGGCTCCTTTTACATTTTTTACGACTTGAGCAATGATTTTCGGGATTTTGACCAAAATCAATAGTTTTTCTTTGATGGATTTTCCGCCATAGGCAGGGATAGGAGCAAAGGTGATGTTGGAACTGGTATATGGCAACGCGCTCGGCGGCGTAGGTTTTTGGTGCAAGCACCCTACATGAACAACCTCTTCCCAGTAATTAGATAAATAATTGATTTCGTTGATGGTAGGTCCCCATCCTTTAATGATTCCTTCATGAGTTCTGAAGTGTTCGGTATGCGATATAATGACTAATTTTTTTCTTTTCATCGCTCAATAACTTCAATATATTTGGTAATGATTTTCTCCCATCCAAAGTTTTTGGACCATTCTGTAGCATTTTTAGAATAATACTCGTAGTTATTCATAATTTCCGAGAAAGCCTCGGCAATTTCTTGCGGATTATGTGGATGTACCAATCGACCGGAGTAACCATCCTTAATAGCATCGGCAATACCCGAATTTTTAGAACCGATAGCCGGTAGCCCTAGGTGGTTTGCCTCTAATACCGCTATCCCGAATCCTTCTACATCTCCGTTGGACAAATGGTCACTCAACATAAAAAACACACGGGCTTCGGTCATTTTTTGGTGGAGTTCACTATCAGATAATGCGCCGTGAAAAATCACTGCATCCTGAACATCTAATTCTTGTGCGAGGCTCTGGAACTCATTTTTTTGAGTCGGAAGCCCAACGATATGATAGCATATTTCCGGATATAGCTTTTTAATTTCCGGTAGCGCTTTGATGACGTTTTGTTGTCCTTTTCGAGAAGTTACATTCCCTACAGTTATGATAGAAAGACCATTTTTGTGGGATGAAATATCGGTAGTAGCCACTTTGGGCGTAAAACCATTATTGATAACCTCTACTTGTACCGCAGGTTGCCTTTGCAGGGCTAATTCTTTGGTGAAGTTCGATACCGCGATGAGCTTATCATATCTTTTTAAGCACCATTTGGTGAGTTGCTGCCCTTTGCTTCCTCCGGCTCCGAGTTCAGAACCATGAAGTACAACTATGAATTGTTTTTTTCTGAAGAGTACGCTCAAAAGACCAATTATCCACAGCGGAAATTTACCCGAAGCGATAACGGTTTGATGTTTTTGAATTTGTCTAAAGGTTTTGAGTATTCGGCTGATATAGGTGATTACCGCAGGATTTTTGCGTTTGATACGCACGACTTTAAAAGCGTGTTTCGAATCAAAATCTATATCTAATTCTAAATTTTTATGACGTTGGTCTGTAATGACCGTAATGGGATAACCTTGCTGCTGAAGGTACTCGGCAAGATTATAAGCATGATTGCCTATACCGCCCGGAAGTGGTGGAAATTCGGATGTAAATATTAATGTTTTTTTATTCATAACTGGTCAATCTTGGCACCTTCTTGTAGTTTTTGAGTCGCTAATCGCCATGATTTATTGACTTGATAAATCAAAAATGGAAATAACAGAGGCACCAAAAATAGAGATAAAAGTTTTAATAGTTTGTTTCGTTTGAATTGATACGGAATAATAGAAGGTCCAATAGCAGTAGCGATGAACAATAAAGTTCTTTTACTTCCAAAATATTTTCGGGACAAATACAATACACTTGGCACAGGCCTTGGGTCATTCCATTTTTTGGGTCTCCAGGCGTCCCAACTTCCGCCGCTCATTCTGAGACCACCACTCGGAGCTTTGACATCTACGCAATAAGCCAGCGGGTTAGATACGAGTTTAAAGCCGTTTAAATAAGCTCTCAGTCCAAATTCCCCATCGCCCATACGCTGTTTTTCAAACTGACGATCATACAAACCAACTTTACGGAATACTTCTTTTTTGACTAACGCATTTCCGGTGGCGAATTGTTCTCCGTATTTGAAGTAACTTCTTTCTTTTGGGATACTGCTTCCTTCCGGAAAAAACACTCCACATGAAGCATCAGCTCCGAAGAAGTCTAACACCTTGATGTGATTTTCGATATAGTTTTCCGGAATTCGAACATCGTCTTCGGACATCAAAATATAATCCGAAGTCGAGTTTTTAATCGCTTGGTTACGAGCTTTCCACAAGGCTTTTTCTTCCTGACGAATGAGTTTGATGTTTAAACCCCAGTTTTCATAAAAAGAAGGATTAAAATCATCTGATTGGTCAATGATAACAAGCTCAAAGTGAGTATAGGTTTGTTTTTGGTAATCTTTTAAAACCTCTTTTAAATATTCATATCGATTCAGCGTCGGGATAATAATAGAGATGAAGGGAGCCGATTGTAATAATCCACTTTCAAACGGTTCAAACTCCGGATAATTGAGGTGATGATGGTAGTGCGCTATTCGTTTAGTACCTTTTGCTTTCAAAAAACCTTTTAGTTCTATAAACGGATTTTTAAGGCTTATAAGGCGAATAAGCAATATATAGAGTACCCATATTTTGCTATAGTTTTTGAACATAAATCGGTACTCATCAGCGATGGGTAATTTTACGTTTTCCCAAACATCTATTCCGTTTTGCTGGTCTTTGGCAATAAACCCTGACTGGAATGCTCTAAAAGCCAAATCTCTTTGCTGAGCCTCTTCACTGCTGTAATTCGTATCTAAATTTCCGGTGAATCCGGAATTAGCAAGTAGTTCCGGAGTTGGGAAGTAAGCATAGTCATTTTTTGGTCTTAGGTTGTAATACCAAATCGGACTTTTATATTTTAAAAAACTAAAAATCATTAGTGCTGAGTTGTAATGGAGTTTAATCTCAATATCTCCTCTTTTAACTGCGTTGCCGAATCGGCATAAAGCGTCGTATCGTCTAATAAATATCTGAATCGCTCCAAACCATTCGGGTCAATGATAACCGAAGGATATCCATTGTCATGAGCATCCTCGATTACAGATGACCATGGCGAGATTATAATTAAATTCTTAATCGTATTGGATTCTAACCAATTTAACGACTCATCAAAGATAATGGTAGATGAGATGTTTTTGATCTGATTGATGAATATTTCTTTTTTGTGTTTTTCGCGCGGATGCAGCCTGATATATACATTTACTTGTTCTTCCGGAGTCAATCCCTTCAGGTATTCCATAAACAACGGGTGAATGCCGTTGAATTCCAGAGTAGAAGCATACAGCAGGTGTATGCCCGGTTGAGCCATTGTGTTTTGCTTCGGATTAGGCAAAAGATGGTACTCAACATCCGGAAAGTTTTGATTCAGATGATTTTTCAGATAAGTGATAGTCGCTTGGTTTTTAACATAAAAGGCATCGGCAATTTTCAGGTCTGATGCATAAGCATACGGAGGATAATTAATCATGTTTCCGTGTTGCACTTCGATAAGCTGAAATTTATTTCGGTATTTGGAATAAACTACCGAAATCCCATTGGCATCGTAATAACATATCAAATAGACTTGATTTCCTCTGTATCGTTTGAGGATTAAGTTATTAGTGATACAATATGCTTTTAAATTCTTAAGCGATTTTTTGGGCGTGCGCACAAAAAAGGAGAGCAGCTTCACTAAGCCTCCGATGTTATACACTTTATAAGAATCAATGGATTGAAGTCGTGCTTCTTTACTTTGGTTGATGTAAATGCGATTTTCCAACTGCAGATTCCCTACGATGCGATCGGTGGTTTTACCATCTTTTTGACTACAATATCCTGGAGCGGTATAAATCAGAACTGAATTGGTAGAAGTCGTTAATTTTATCAATAAAAGTAAAAAATCAACTAACGAATACACCATCAAAAAGATGTTATGTAACGGGCTATTTTTTTTTTTGACAGCAGGTGGCAAATTATGAGCTGTCTTTTTAAAATCAGCTAACTGTTGAACTATAGTTATATAATACTTTTCGTGGTTGTTCATGTGTTTTATAATAACAACTTTATTTTAAGTTTAATTATTAATAAATATAGTTTTATAATTTATTTTTAATAACACCCAATAAAACCCTTTTATCATATTTCAGACTGATATAGAAATACTTTAGCGCTTTAGGGTTAAACTGTTTTAAATAATCTTTAGCGATTTTAAAACTGTGTTTTGCAATCTTAACTTTCAGTATATCGTGATATTTATAGTTGTATACCACATCCATAGCAATATAGTTTTTCAAGAATTTTATTTTGGTAGCCGTATCTTTTATGACTTGTGTAATTCCACCCGGGTGTTTTCTATACACACTCATTTTTTCGCTCATCCCGTATAATCTTCCTTTTTCGGCCAAAGCCAGAAACATATGAATTTCGCGATTGATTAAGTCTTTGTGTTTAGGCTTTATTTGCTCGATATTATATTTGTTGCGGTACATAACCGTAGCGAGCTGTATGATCCATTTTTTTAATAAGTCTTTTCCGGTATATTCTCTGGTTTCTATGTCTTGTTGAACACCCGCCTGATAGAAGTTCAAATCACCTTCAAACACTACTTCACAAGCGTGGAAACACAGTATATAACTTGGATTAGCTTCCAAAAAATCAACCTGCATCTGTAGTTTAAGCGGATGTGTCCAGTAATCATCGCCTTCACAACGGGCGATATATTTCCCTAGTTTTTTAGGTCTCTTTATATATTTTGGGGTTCGTGGAGACTTCCGATGTTGATTTTCTACCTGATAAGTCGTTTTAAAGAGCTGAGGATATTTAGCTTCGTATCTTCTAATTACATCAGCCGTCTTATCCGTAGAGGCATCGTCATTGATAAGAATTTCAATTTTAAACGTGGTTTGTTGCATCAAAAAGCCTTCAATGGCATCTCCAATAAATTTTTCGTGCATAAAGGTTCTACACTCAATAGAAACCAAAGGCGGCACATCATCACTCCAAACTTGTTCAGTTACCGGAATGGGATGTTCTAAAAAAGGATAATTTGTTGGAAATGTCTCAGCAATACTCATTATTCTGTATTCTATTTCTTTTAGTTATTTTGTTTTAAATCGATTAAACCGTAGCAATCGGAGTAACCGGTGATCCTACTGCTCCGGTAAGGCGCAGGGGAGGAGCCGTTAACAAAAATCGCGAGCGATTATTTTCGTTAAGCCATTTTGCCAAATCGCATAATTGCCATAGCTCACCTAGGTGTACCCCTAAGCGAAATAAACACAATTCGTGAATCGGCAGGTTTGTTCCTTTGGTGCCTTCCGGAACTTTTTTCCCTACCGCCTCTACTGCTAGATTATCCGAAGCAATCGCTGCCACGCCCGAATCGATAATCCAGTTCAAAAGCTTATTATCAAACCCGTCCAAAACCGCACACGCTTTGTTGATACTGTCATCCGGATTGCCGTTCATTCTCAAAATCATTTGGTCAAGTCCGGTCCATAAACACAATATATCTCCTGGCTCAACAACAATATTTTTTTTGTCCATGATACGCATCAAATCGTCGTACCCAACTTCTTTTCGCGGAAATTCACCGTATTCCGAATATAAATCCACCAGTACGCCTCGTCCTTGAACGCCGTGAAATGCCATATGTTCGATTCCTAAAGCTTTGGCGCTGGTATTGTGGTTTTCGTCCATCACTACATCTTTCCCTACTCGGAAGCCGTTGTAATATACCGCTTGCGGATTACCGTCATTCATTACATCAAACAGCGCTCCTCTGTGCGCCAAACTATCCCATTGGGTAGAATATTGCGTATGCAAGAGAACCACATCGTCTGAACCTATATCGGTGTGATTTTCGTCTAACTTATTCCATAAATAGTTGAAATAAGGCTCGTTGTTTCTAATCACAGGCTTTAGTACCGGAGGGAATCTCACTTTGTTAATCACCTGACCACCCGGATAATCTAGTGGTAGGCTTAAACAAAAGGTTTTTCCGGTTTGTACTTCTTTGATCGCCTCGACTACTTTTTGGGGTGTAATTAAATTTAATCTCCCTAATTGGTCATCTTTACCCCAATCGCCCCAAGTAGAACCTTCGGGTCGTTTCACCCAACGATTTTCCATACTATTTAATTTTATTTACAACTTGTTGAATCATTTCCTCTACGCATCCGATGTAGTTAATCGGGTTAATAAGCGTATCCATTTCTGCTTCGGTCAGTGTACCACTGATGTTTTCGTCAGCCATTAAGGCTTGTTTTAGGGTTAACCCGTTTTCGAAAGCTTTTCCGGCAGCAGCATACACCCAATGGTGAGCTTTTTCTTTACCTACTTTTGGCGCTAGTCCCATCATAACCGATTCTGCCATTAAAAGTCCTCCTCCTAATTCGAGGTTTTTACGCATGGTTTCTTCACCTACCCATAGGTTTTCCATAATAAAGCGAGTGTGTTTGAGCGTTCCGGACATCAGGTTAAAGGCTTCCGGAATCACCATCCATTCAATATTCATTTGCCCTACACCTCTTTCGTGCTCTTGAATCATAGCCGTTAATTGTGAACTGGCAAGTTCTCGCATTTTCGGAGCGATAGCAATAATGGGTTCACACGAAATCGGATTGCGTTTCTGAGGTAGGGTAGTGCTTGCCCCGCGACCTACTTCAAAGGGTTCGCTCAATTCGCCTACTTCTGAGCGCATCAAAATAGCTACTTCGTTGGCTATTTTGGCAAAAGTAGCCGACATCATTGCAAATAGATTCACGGTTTCTGCCCAAGCATCGCGCGAAGTATGCCAAGTAATACTAGGCACGCCCAATTCCAAATGAGCCATCATCAGCTTTTGAACGTCAATTCCGCGGTTGCCCAGCGTAGCAAACGTACCTACAGCTCCGGCGCATTGCCCGACAAGAACTCTTTTCTTGAGTTCTTGCAAACGCTCTTGGTGTCTGAGCATCTCGTCGAGCCAAACTCCGGCTTTGTACCCAAACGTAATAGGAGCCGCCAGTTGCTGGAAGGTTCTACCTGCCATAACTGTTTTGCTGTGCTTGGTAGCTAGCTTAGCCATAGCTGCAATAATAGCCGAAAGTTCATTTTCTATAAGAGCTAATCCGTCTTTCATTTGCAATACCATTCCGGTATCGAGGATATCTTGAGTGGTAGCGCCGTAGTGTACCCAACGAGCCGTCTCGGCACCACAAGCTTTGTTTAATTGTTTTACGAACGGAAGTATCGGGAATCCAACTCTATCAAAGTCGGCTTTCATTTCTTCCAAATTCATTTTGTTGATATCTGCCGCTTGTTCAATAGCCGTATCGGTTCCTTCCGGGATAATTCCGAGTGCTACTTGAGCTTTCGCTAAAGCGATTTCAGTTTTTATCCAAGCCCACAAACGAGCTTCGTCCGAAAAGATGGCTCTCATCTCGGGTGTACTGAACATATCGCGGTAATAATTTGAATCTATAATAGAGGATGGCATATTTTATATTTTTTTTAGATTTACTATATGTTTTAGTTGCTCATGGAAATTAGCGGTACTATATTTTTCAGACATTATGTTGTATTGATTAATATTATGTAATGCGTTTATCTCTGTAAGTTGTATATTATTATTCTCAATATCCGTAGCAAGTTCTTCTACCGAATAGATAATAAAATTTTCAGAAAGAAGCCAAGTATATATAGGGTTTTTCTCATTCATATAAACTTTAACTTTCGAAAGAAGTGCTTGGAAAATATTTCCCATGGCCATTTGTCTATAGCCATTAATCACCAATGCAGAGGTATTATGGTAGAGTTTGTCAAATTCTTCACGAGGTAATAGTTTGTCTATCACCGTTACATTTTTAATCATTGAAGCTCTATGAATAACTTCTTTTCCGTACTTGCTATCTATTGAAGATATACCATAACTGAACAATATTTTGTATTTGATATTATGAGGATTCTGAAGCGGTGCAATTATATTGAATAAATCCAAATGATTGTTAAAAGGATTTCTATTATTACCTAAAATAATAGAATTTGATTTTTGAGATAGTTGAACTTCTACTTGTTCTCTTTTCACACGTGGGCGTTGTAAGAACTTTGGCAAAGATCCCCAATTTTCATTCAGCCATTTATATTCATAAGACGAAAGTCCCCAGAAATAATCAATTCGTTTAACTGCTTTATTGAAGATTTGGTCTCTAGTTACACCATATTGGCGTAAGTATTTAAGATTATCAGATATTTTTTCTAGATTTAATTTAACGGTCTCACTAAAATTTTTCTTTATAATTGAAGCAGAAAGCGGAGAATATACAAGATGTTCTATCTTTCGATAGATTTCATATCCATAAAATTGCCAAATTATTTTTACATTAGGATTAAGTTTATCTGCAACAAGTGATTTGGTAAAAGTCAAATCATATAGTATAACAAGGTCTGCGGAGTTACACAACTCTACAATATCTTGTATAGCTTTATTCATTGAGATGTAATCTAAAGGAATATCTACTAGTATATTAATTCGTGGAAGTAAATCAGGGCTAAGTTTATTCTTGTTTCCAAAAACAACTATATTATTTTCAAAATCCTCTGTATTAAAATGTCTTAACGACGGAAGTATAAACTTTGAACTTCCATCATGAATATGAATTATTTTGATTTTCTCCATTTTTGTTTTATACCAAAATTAAATTATAGTAACCCATGATTGTGCAATTTCGACACATTGCGGTAATAATTAAAGTCCGTAACGATGAAGGTATTTTTATAAATTATTTAGATGCACTATTTCTTTTAATTTTTTGATGACATCTGGGTCAACTTTGGTAGAATAGATTAGCTCTAAGTTTTGTTTGATTATATCTGTTGGCCAATTCCACCATTGGATTTCTTCTAACGCTTCGATAGTTTTATCATCAAAGCGCATTTTAATTTTTTTAGCAGGAACTCCTGCAACTACCGAATACGGCTCTACATCTTTAGTAACGACCGCACCTGCACCAATTACAGCACCGTTACCAATTTTTACATCTCGTAATATAATTGCTCCCGATGAAATGAGAACATCATTACCAATTTGACAAATTCCTTTATCTTTATTGTACTGAAAATTGGTTAATTTCTCTCCGAGCATATTGTAAAAGCCCCAAATGGCACTTGTAGTAACATGCTCTATATCGTGGTTTTTCCCACCGATGGATACATTCCAACTAATAGAACAAAATCTTCCAATTTCGACGCCACGAATTACAGTATTAAATCCCGTATAAGTAAATCTTCCAATTTTTGATTCTTGTATAAAATTTCTTCTATTAATGGCAATATTGGATTCTAGATTACATTTTAAAAGTATAGAATCGTCACCAACCTGGACATCATTTCCGATGATGGACTCCCTTAGTTCGGCGTTTCTATAAATTTTAACTCCTAAACCATGGCTAGAAGAAATTAGTTTTGCATTTTCTGCAATAAAGTTTTCATTCATATACTAAGGATTTTTTACTTAGGAAAGAGTTGAAAAATAAATTAATCTAGCAATAAATCAATATAATCGTAACTATACTTCATCGGTTGACCGTCTATATCATAGATTTTGATAGTATCAAAAACTCGTCTGATTTTACTTTTCACTTCGTTGATGTCTCTGGCTCTTACAATAAACGACCCTACACGATCTTTACTGGCATTCCCCGAAAATATAGATGCGCCTTGAGTTTTGTTTTGGTAGAATTCCAAAATGGTCCCGTCTTTTACTAAATCAGCAATGCCTTCAATACGACCAAATGTACCGGCTTCTACATAAATATGATTTTCAGAGTACAAGAAATCGATATTGTTTTTAGGGATTTCTACGGCTTGGTTGTAGTATGAATCTATTGAAGCTTCTAGTATGTCAAAATCAGCAAATAATTTGATTTTCCTGAAGTTTAAACCCCCACCAATTCGCGGTGCAAATTCTACGACATTCACCTTGTCGCCCGAAACTATCAATTGCATCAATAGGGGCGTGTTTTGTAGTTCAAACTCGGTGGCTATTTTATCGGCAATTTCAACGATAAGATTTTTTGCCGCAACCGAAATATTTGGTGGTGATATAGACCCTATGGAATAAATCACTGTTCCGTCTTTAATAGAGGGCTTGCGCTTTTTGTGCATAGTTACTATATGCGCTTTCCCATTTACAATAAAACAATCAACCCCGATTTCGTCGCCTTCTATGAATTCTTCTACCACAGCCATACCATTGCGGCTGATGCTTAGCGCTTCTTGAAGATAGTCGTTGAGTTCTTGGTTATTGTCCACCCTGCGTACCCCTTTAGAACCGTTTGAATCTGATGGTTTAACTACTAAAGGAAAGTTTAAAGAATCGACATTCAAGCCTTCCACACTCGAAGTCTGTATATGAGCTGCCGTAGGGATGTTTGCTCTTTTCATGCGGAGTTTCATCTTTACTTTATCCGAAATTTCGCTGGCAACTTCGTAACTATAGGGGTGGGGAAGATTCAACTTTTCAGCTACATAACAAGCCGTTACGTTAGCCTGATCCACGCATGTTGCAATCACAAGTTGCGCATTCAGGTTTTGAGCAATTTCTAATACTTTGTCTTTGTCCAAAGTACTTTCTTGCACATGCAAATCAGCAGTTAATTTTGCAGGAGGATTAGCCAAATAATCAATTAGCACAGCAAAAAAACCTCTGTTTTTCAGTTTTTCTAATAATTTTTTATGAGGATTTGTACCTCCTAAAACGATAGCTACCGGTTTGTTGTTGTTTTCTATCATTACATTGAGATATTCAACTCCAATTGAGTTAATAATTGATTTATTTCACTGACAACTTTATCACTAATCGGTACATATTCCGAATTGCTTTTGCTGTTTTCAAAAGCAGATTCTCCCGGATATTTTATCGTATTAGTGGTTTGTTGTTCTTTTATTTTAGAAATTAAGTAGTCGATTTTTGATTGATATTCTTCTTGACTCATAAAAAAATCAATGTTCAAGACCATCACAAAATGCCCGTTTCTGGAGTATTCGCCATTGGTATTCAAATTCAATACATCTCCGGCGAATCCGGCTCCGGTAAGTAAACCGGCAAACAAATCGACTATCATCGATAGCCCTGCACCTTTGTGTTCGCCAATAGGCACCAAAGTTCCTTTGAGGGCTTCGTTGGCATCGTCTGTTGGATTTCCGTATTGGTCGAGTGCCCAGCCTAGCGGAATTTTCTCGTTGTTTTTAGCCGCCAATCTGATTTTTCCTCGTGCCGCAAAAGACGTAGCCATATCCAGAAGGATAGGCGCTTTTCCTTCACCTACCGGAAATCCATACCCAATAGGGTTAGTTCCGAAAACAGCTTTACTACCTCCCCAAGGTGCAAGGGCAGGAGCAGAGTTGGAATAGATGGTACTGATATAGTTTTGCGCTGCCGCTTGATTTAAAAAATAAGCTGCAGTACCGAAATTATTACTATTGCGAACTCCAACAATTCCTACTCCAAATTCTTTGGCTTTTTCCATAGCCAGCTCTACGGCTTTATGCGCGGCAAGCTGTCCAAATCCGTTTTCGGCATCAAGTACAGTAACAACCTTGCGGTCTTTAACTACACTAAATTCAGTAGTCGGGTTTAGACTTCCATTATTAATCTTTTTGACATAGATAGGAAGCCTTGAAATACCGTGTGTGCCTTTTCCGGTGCGGTGAGCAAATAATATTGAGTCCGAAATAATTTTAGCATCCTTTATACTTACCCCACATTGGGTGAGCGTCTGGATGACAATAGTATCAATGACATCAAGATGGATTTGAGGCATAATCTATTTTATAGAACCTTTTTTAGAAGCAATAGCCTCCGGATAATATTCATCGATCATACGTTTAACCAAAGCAACTTGTTTTGCTCTTTGTTTAGCGTCGGCTTCGGTAGTATCCCAGCTGTGTGTTTTAGCAACAGAACCTCCTGTTTTCAAATAAATAGGAGCGGCAACGCGAATCATTTCCGGAACTTCATAATGGCGGATAAATCCTCCGGTTGAAGCAGGATTTTCAGTATGAACATCAATAGGTACATTGATTGCCTGACGCATAGAAGCCAACATCTGTAACTGAATATCACGAATAGGGTTGATTGAATTTGCTCCGATACTTTCAAGTAATTTCGCAGAACATGGATTTCCGTGTCCGGTATGAGCTGATACTTTAAAATGACATTCAGCAGGAATTTCTCCCATTTCTCTCATTTTGTCAAATAGCCACAAGCTACCTTCGTCATATACCAAGAACGAAGTACATCCGAACTTAACCGCTCTTTTTACTTCTTCCATCGCTCTTACGATTTGCTCCTGACCACGAAGTCTGTAACCCATACGTTGTCCTTCCGGCGTGTTAACCGAAGCACTAGTATCGGTAGTAGCTCTTGGACCGATAGCCAAAATAAGCTCTACTTCATGCTGTTTTGCCAAACTTACCATTTCTTGGATGTCTTGGTCAGCCAATAGCATGATTCCTTTGGTCTGAGTCACACGGTGAATGGTTAACCCTAAGCGCTCAATTTCTTCTAATAGTGCGCGCATAGCTTTTGGTCCCTGAATTCCGGGAACTTCAAATCGATACTGAGCCCCATCTTTAAATCTTTTTTCTGATGTAGGCAAATTATAAGCGTCGCCCGATGGCAACCCAATTTTTTCAAGGAAATCTCTACTTTCTTTCATTTTTTTCTACAAATAATATTCTACAAATATTGAAATATTTTACTTAAATCTTTTTCTAAATTACGGATTATTTCGATGAGTTGTTTGGCATTTTTATTTCCGGCAAAGGCTAACAAACTCTCAAATTTATAAACTAATTCTTGATCGCTAATATTGTTTTCGGGCTCACCCTTCGGATAATCCACTCGCTGCGAAAATTTCTCACCACTTAACATCTTGATCTGTACTATAGCGGCTCTTTTTTCTGGCACTAGTGCTGATAATTCTTCATTATCGCTAACCATTACTTTTTTAGCCAATTCTAATACATCGCTTTGTGTGATACTCTGTGAAGTGAATTGAGATAATCCGGCATCTCCACTTACTAGAGCAACGGCTACACTATAAGGCGTACTCATTTTTGCCGAGTTGACACTTACAATCTCTGTGTGTTCATGACCGGCAACTGCCAAAGAGTAGGTATCTACATGTATCGATTTAATTTGGCGAAAATCGATTTTATGAGTTTCTTTCAGAACCAAAGCTGCCTCAATCGGAGAGTGACAATGACGACAAGCAGCATACGGTTTTCTGTAAATCTTCAAGATTTCCCACACGCCATTGTTTTCCACATTCAGGTATTCTTCGCGGATGTTGTCTGACATCATCGACAAGAAACCTAGTTTTCCTTCAAAACTATCAATTGGTCCACTAAATCCGGATAAAGCCAGCATAGCAGCCGTATAACCCGACTGAGCGGCATTCCCTACATTATACGGCTTTAATTCGGATACGTCTTTAATAACTTTTAGAATTCCCGATGCGCTCGTGGTAGCTGCCGATACAGCATCTTTAAACTGTTTTTTGTCAAAGTGTAAAGCGGTAGCAATGGCAACGGCTACACCAATAGTTCCGGCAATTCCGGTTCCGTGAAATCCTTTTTGTTTTAACGAAGGTTGTAAAGCTTTGGCTAATCGTATTGAACTTTCGTAACCTAAAACAACTCCTTTGATAAAATCTTCGCCACTTATTTTTCGTTGCTCAGCAACCGAAAACAAAGCCGACAATATGGGCGCACCCGGATGCATCATTGCAGCGCGGTGACCATCGTCAAGTTCTACTACGTGAGAGTGAATTCCATTAAACAAAATAGCTTCTAAAATAGAAGCTTTGTGGGGTAATCCGATAAGCGTAAGCTCACCTGTAGAGTTGATATTTTCTAGAGCCGTACTACTTTTGCGCTGCAAGATGGAAGCGCCGGCAATAGTGACTCCGATATAGTCTAAAACACACTGTTTGGCTTGGCTAATTACTTCCTCAGGCAATGGAGTATGAGCCAAGTCATATAATCCATTAACGAAATGTTCAGTAAGGTTTTTCAAAGCGTAGTGTATTAGTGTTTAATTCAAAATTAGTTTCAAGAATGAGCTTTCGTCTTCCACCACTCCATAAGCTTTGGCTCTGCAAGCTATTTTCATTGCCCAATTGCGGTGTGGGTTAATCTCATTCATTTTATTGGACTTGGCACTTTTGATAACTCCTCCGTCGGTGCCTAGAATCTGCATGGCATCTTCATATTCTTCGCGAGTCACCGCCTGCATCGCATTCACAAATTTAATATGAGAAGGATGTATAATCGTTTTTCCTACAAAACCGTTGGATTTATCCAATATAACTTCTCGTAACAATCCGTCAACAGCTTCGTTGATAATTGGCGTTCTGCTTAATAATGAATGGTGAATATTATTGTCAAGAAGGTGTTGTAAGTCGTCTTTTTTGTAAGCTAAAAAATATTCCCAAACCGGAGCCGAAACGGTGTAATCGGCTGTATCGCGGTTGAAAAAGTTTAGAATGTCCGAAAGACAATCTCTGACCGTCAAAATTTCGTAAATAGATAAATTTATACCTCTTCTTACTGCAAATATGGATGAAAAATCAGTACCACCCACACGGATATTGAGTATTTGTTTTTTGTAAGGTTCAATAATATCTTTTAAGGCAGTAAGTTCTTGTACGCGAGTTTCTCGGTAAGCGATAGAGTGCCCTTCTAAAATAGGCATTCCATAGAGCTCTGTATGGAGTTTATTGTTCAAATTACTCAGACATTCTAAGTAATCTTTGGCATTGTTGCTGTAAAATTTAGGGAATACAAATCCTGATAATACGCTGGCTTGTTCGCTACTAATTTTAGTAGCAAATTTTTCGAACTGTTCGGTATTTCTAACACGCAAGAATATTAGTGGAACATCATCAATAGAAATATCGTTATGCTGAATGGCTTTATAGATGGTATCAAGATGCTCTAAAACATTTATTTCGGCTTGAGCCACATCTTTTTCTTGGATGGCATCCTCAAAACACATCACCATAGAAGTGACATACTCCATGTTTTTTGCCAATATCTTATCCGCTACAATTTTAGTTCCGGGCATATATAAAGTCCCGCCCAAGCAATACTGTAATAAACTCTTTTCAGTATGTTTATTAAACTCAACCGGCTCTTTAAAAAACTTAAAATTAGGATTGTATTGATTGTGTTTCATTGTTTATGCTTTGCTGCTTACAGCATTGTTTATAATCTCAGTAATTAGACGAATGTCTTCTTTTTGTAATCCTACATAGAGCGGCAAACACAAAATACGGCTGGCAATACTCTCTGATACCGGCATCGCCTCCGAAGTGACATACGGAATGGTATTTAAAGAAGGGCAGAAGTACCTTCTCGGGATAATCTCACGTTCATTGAGTTTAGCTTGCACTTCGAGTAGTATTTCCTCCGATTCAAATACTACTGGATAGTAACTATAATTCCAAGTAGTATTTTCTCTAATTTTCATTCTTTTAATTTGTGAAAAGTCTAATAAAGAATTGTATAAATCCACCACTTCTTTACGTCTTTCCAAGATAGTGTCCATATAATTGAATACCGCAAGCCCCATTGATGCTTGCAATTCTGATATTTTAGCATTGATTCCTAATCCGTGAAAGTCTAACGGACCATTGTGGCCAAAATTGTGGCTATAGAACAATTTTTTTTGCAATTCAGAATCTGGGCAAAACATAGCGCCTCCTTCTCCGGTATGAAACAACTTGGTCGCGTGAAAGCTACAAGTGCTTACATCGCCATACTCAAATACGCTTTTCCCGTTGTATTGTACTCCGAAACAATGAGCCGCATCATAAATGACTGCCAAATTGTGTTTTTTAGCAATGCGTTCAATTTCTTCAATCGCACACGGATTTCCAAAAACGTGAGTAGCTAGTATAGCAGTGGTTTTAGGGGTGATGGCAGCTTCGATTTTGGTTTCATCAATGGTAAGATATTCTGGATGGATATCCACAAATACCGGCGTGCAATTTTCCCATACAATCGAAGCAGTTGTAGCGACGTAACTAAACGGGGTGGTAATTACTTCACCTTGCTTAGCTAATAATTTAAGCGCAATTTGTAGTGGAACTGTACCGTTATTAGTGATAGTTATCCAGTTAATATTTAAATACTCTTTTAATTTTTCTTCTAAAAGTCTTATAAGCTCTCCACGATTAGTCAACCATTGGTTGTCAAATGCTTTTTGAACCCAAGATGTATATTCCTCAATTGGGGGTAAAAATGTTTTAGTTACAGGAATCATGTAGTATAAATTTGCACTCTTATGTTGTAATTTTTTAGCACTAAAATCGCTGTTTTGTTAAATTGAGGCTATTTTAATTGTTCTTTAATAATAAATTTATGGTTTTATTATATTGATTTTGAGTTAGATAACAATTAAAAACTATTTTAATATGAAAATTTTAACAAATCGTTGCAAATATAATCTTATTTTGTTAAATCCCACTATTAAAAATGCTTTTTTAAAAGCTTTAAAACGTAGTTTGTTTCAGGTCTAAATTAGAGTGTAATTTGTTATTTATAAGTTAGATAGGAATTTTTAAGAAGTTATTACTACAAATTTATTTTCTGTGTTTGTAGAGGTTAAATTTCTTGCAATTCAACCATTTTTCGGAATCGTTCTGAGCTAGCGGTGAGTTCCTCAAAACTTCCTTGACCAACGATTGATCCTTTGTCCATTAAATATACTACATCTGCATTTTTAATGGTAGATAATCGATGAGCGATAATCAAAATAGTATACTTGCCTTTTAGTTCGTCGATGTTAGTCTGAATTTCTTTTTCGGTTTCACTATCCAAGGCTGAGGTAGCCTCATCCAAAATAAGGATATCAATATCTTTGAATAGTTCACGTGCAATTGAGATACGTTGCTTTTGGCCTCCACTTAAATTGATTCCGTTATTCCCCAAAAGCGTATTTTCTTTATTTTTGAGATTGTCTACAAACTCTAATAAAGAGGCTTTTTTTACGGCATTAAAATAACGTTCTAAATTTTCTTCAGTTTTTTCGGCCCACAAAGTAACATTATTGAATATAGAATCATTAAAAATGACAGGTTCTTGGGCAATATAGCCTATACGAGATTGATAGGTAACTTTTTCAAAATGTTCTAAATTATCATCATTAACGATGACCTCACCATCATTAGGTTTTAATAATCCACTAATAAGATTTACCAAAGTAGTCTTACCGCTTCCACTCTCACCAACAAAAGCTACACTTTGATTTTTATTGATTTCGAGATTTAATTTTTTGAGTATGCCATCTGGTTGATCATAGCCAAAATCTATATTTTTAACTACAATTTTAGTATTTAATTTTTCAAATTTTATCGTGCCGTCTTTTTCTTTCCCTTTCTTTAATTCTTTCTCGAATTGAGTTATGTTTTCTAATGACCCGGATAAAGATAAAAAACTGTTATAACGATTCTGGAATTGCATTAAAGCTGCTAAAGCTCTATAGAAAAATAACAAACTAATCAGAATTGATTCTAATTTGCCCCCTAACATGGTAATATGAAAAAGAATAACACTACATACAACACCTATTAGCATTGGCTCTCGAAGTGCTGTAACTCGAGCGTTTAAAATTCCTATCTTTTTAGAATTTTCTTCGATGTCTTTAATTTTATCTTTTAACTTACCAGCATACTTGTTTAAGAGTCCGGTAGCTTTTAAGTATTTAAAATTACTGATGTATTGTATAATAAGTCCTTGATAACCACTGCTGTTTTTAGTGAGTTCAGCAGATACTTTTTTTGTTTTTTTATAGATTGAACCGTAAAAAATATTTGTAATACCTCCACCGATACATACCAGTAAAGCAAAACGCCAATCTACCATAAATACAAAAATGGTATAAACAAGAACCATTATAGATTGTTGTATACACTCAGAATAGTATTTATATGCGTTTGTAACTCTTCCAATCTCTCCAGTCAATGAATTTTGGATTCTTCCTACATCTGATGAAACAAATACCTTGTAGGAGTAACGAGTGAATAAATCTGTAAGATTAATACGAAGTGTGGATACAAAGTATCGATTTATGTTTACTTTTAGTATAGAGGTGAAATAAACAACAATTCCTTTCAAAGAAAAGAAAATAAACAAGATAAGGAGGGCAATTTTTAAATTTAATTGTATTCCGAATGAATTTATTGCATCAATAATAAAACCTAATTTTCCCAGTCCTTCTCCGGTAGCTTCAGTCCCTCCATCAGCCATTTGTAACAAAGGCAAAAACATGGTAAGCCCTAATCCATCCAAAAAACCAATAAGAATACTAAGAGCAATAACTAAAAAAATTCTATATTTAAGGTAGCTATAAAAATAGGTGAATGAAGAAAAATATTTCTTAATTATTTTTTTTAGTTGATTCATTATTTATTTAAGTAATTATAAGCAGCAAATATAACAAGATTACCTCATTGTATAAATATAATTTTAACATTTTATTTTTTTGACAACTATTTCAAAATATTGTTTCTTTGTTACATGATGATAACGGCAAAAAATATCTACAAATACTACAATGATCTGCAGGTACTCAAAGGTGTAAATCTTCAGGTAAATAAAGCTGAAGTAATTTCAATTGTAGGAGCCTCGGGAGCAGGTAAAACGACCTTGTTGCAAATTCTAGGAACGCTTGATAAACCTGCTATAGAATCTAATTCTTTACTTGAGATAAACGGAGTTAATCTTTTGAATTTAAAAGATAAAGAACTTTCTAAATTCAGAAATTTACACCTCGGGTTTATTTTTCAATTCCATCAACTTTTACCGGAATTTACGGCTTTAGAGAATGTATGTATTCCGGCTTTTATTTCACAAAAATCAAAATCTGAGGCCGAAGTAGAAGCCAAAAAACTGTTAGAATATCTAGGCTTATCTCACCGAATGCACCACAAACCGGCTGAACTATCCGGAGGAGAACAACAACGAGTAGCGGTCGCTCGAGCGCTCATTAACAAACCGGCTGTAATATTTGCGGATGAACCTTCCGGAAATTTAGACACGGCTTCGGCTGAAAATCTGCACAATCTATTTTTTAAACTTCGTGATGAATTTGGTCAGACTTTTGTCATTGTTACCCATAATCAACAATTCGCTGATATGGCAGATAGAAAACTGGAGATGAAAGATGGTCAAATTATTACAGAATAATTAAATACAAACACAACAAACACCACCCCAAACACATGATACTTGTATTTATTTATTGTTTGTTTCTCTTTGTATTACTTACACCTTTTGGGTTAGCAACAGCTAGCTTGTTAAAGCTGAAAAAATTACACCCAGTTCTGAATCCACTATTAGGATTAGGATTTTTATCGATTGTATTTTCGGTAATTGCTCCGTTTTATAGGCTCAATATTGAAGTGTTTTTACTTATTTTATTAGCCTCAATCTACTTGTCTATTCAATATAAACCACTATTGATTACTAATTACAAGTTAATAGTAAGTGAGTTTCAAAATCTAGATGTATTTTATAGATTTTTATGGATTTTAGTGGTTCTCTTAGCATGCGTGAAATCTTCCGGAACTCCTTTTGTAATTGATAACGAAAGTTATTATCTGCAGACTATCAATTGGATAAACGAATACGGTTTTGTCAAAGGAGTGGCTAATCTACATATTTATTTTGCTCAAACCTCAACGTGGCATGTTCTTCAGGCTGGATTGAATTTTGGTTTTCTGACCGATAGAATCAATGATCTTAATGCTTTTGTAGTAATAGTTTGTAGTTTTTTCTATATCATAAAGTTTCAACTCAACCGCCAAAATCATTGGATTGGATTTTTACTGGCTTTTAATGTCTTGTTATTTCAGTTTATAGACGCTCCTTCACCTGATTTACCTTTGATTTTAATTTTCCCTATTATTTTATATTATTTTACAAAGAAAGATAATAGGGATGGATTGTCAATTTCTATTTTTTTATTTCTTTTTTTAGTCGTTATAAAGCTAACGATTCTTCCTTTAGGTCTTTTATTTATCTTTTGGATTAGAAAAAGAAAAAAGGTAGTATTATTTTTAACCATCGGGATTATATTTTTAATTCCTTGGATAGTCAAAAATAGTATTATATCGGGTTATCCTTTTTATCCTTTTAATTGGATAGGGCTTGATGTAGATTGGTTGGTGCCAGAAAAATTGAGGTCTTTTGCAGAAGAGATAACTGTAAAAGCCGGATATTTTGAAAGCGATTATCACGGAGGTGGAACTACTTTTTTACAAAAACTTCATTCTTGGATAAACCTTTCCGGTATAAATGCCGTATTTAATAGAGGAATAATCATTTTGTTCGTTGTTGCATTCGTGACCAAATCTTTTCAAGAAAAGAAGCGCTTCCGAATTATTTATTGGGTATTATTGGTTCACTTTATATTTATATTATTTACATCTCCCCAATACCGTTTCTTTTTGATTGAATTTATGTTTTTATCAGCATTTCTCATTCAGGATGGGGTTCAATACCTAAAGAATAAATATCTTTCTCGACCAATTTTGCTGATTTCTTGTTTGTTGCCGATTGTTTTTTTATTCCCGATGACTATTCCTCTAACGGATAATTTACATCATCAAACCATAACAAAATATCAAATATCTCAGCTTTTTGTGCCACATCCTAATACAAAATTCCCTGAAATGGAATATAAGGCTGTCACAATAGGAAACCTTGATTTTAATTCACCAAAAAATAATTTTATGTTATTTGGAAGTGGAGCAGGGGATTTACCTTGTGTGAACGAAGTGTATATGAATTATATATTAAATAAATTCGAGATTTATCCGCAATTAAGGACAGATAATGTTAAGGATGGATTTTATAGTAAGCCAACGCAGCACGATGCGCTTTAGTGATACAAATCAAATATCTTTTTAGCTTCGTTATATGAACTCTCGAAGCTTAGGATATTTGTGTTTGTGTTCACTTTTTCCGCTGTAAAATACGAGAGCATTTTCTCAGTTGGCATATTTCCGGTAAGGTCATCTTTTGCCATCGGGCATCCACCAAAACCTTTGATAGCACCGTCAAATCGGCGACATCCGGCTTTATAGGCACTATCTACTTTTTCATGCCATTTATCGGGAGTCGTGTGAAGATGAGCGCCAAATTCAATAGTTGGATATTTCGGAATCAGATTCGAAAACAGATAATTAATAATTTCCGGAGTTGAACTTCCTACGGTGTCGGATAGCGAAAGGATTTTCACTCCCATTTGGGCTAATTTCTCCGTCCATTCTCCAACGATTTCAACATTCCAAGGATCTCCGTAAGGATTTCCGAAACCCATCGAAAGATAGGCTACTACTTCTTTATTGGATTTATTAGCAATTTCTAATATTTCCTGAAGGGTAACAATCGATTCTGCTATGGTTTTGTGCGTGTTTCGCATCTGGAAATTTTCCGAAATCGAAAACGGAAATCCTAAATACTGAATTTCCTTATACTGGCTTGCTGTTTCTGCTCCTTTGGTGTTGGCAACAATAGCAAGAAGTTTACTTTTGGTTTGTGATAAATCAAGGCCAGCTAATACTTCTGCCGTATCTTGCATTTGCGGAATGGCTTTCGGAGAGACAAAACTCCCGAAATCAATAGAGTCAAAACCTACGCGAAGTAAAGACTGGATATAAGTAATCTTCTTCTCGGTCGGAATAAACATCTTGATGCCTTGCATGGCATCTCGCGGACATTCTATGATTTTGACATTTTGCATGTGGGCAAAAGTATATTTTTTACGATAAATATAAAAACTAAACTTTAACGGAGTGAATTTTATAACACAATCACATTAAAATCATGGGCAAGCGGTTTCTGTTCTTTAAACAATCTTTTGAGTAGTTCTTCGCCATAAGCTTCATAATATTCCGAGAAATTCCCGATGCGTTCCTGCAAGCTGTGATTCGGAAATAATTCATTTTGAAGGGATATAATTCTACTTAATTGATCTGCATAGTATTTCTTGTTGGCGCGTAATAGTTTTTTCTCTAGATTTTCTAATCCTTTGAATTGTTTTTGTTCTTGAGCACTAACCGCATTGCCGAATGATTTATCGGTTTTGCTGACCTCTTGTTTTAATTGCTCGAATTGCTTTTGTAACTGTTTTTTTAAAGCTGTAAAATCAATAGCAGCTTCTGAAAATTCTGTTGATTTTCGGTTGATGAGCTTGTCTTGCTTCTCGAATAAATCGTTATAGCTTAAGTTTAATTTAATTCGTTTATTTTCTTGTTTTTCAGTAACTAACAAAACGGAATTTCTTAGTAATAGAATAGGAAAAACGACTTCAAAAGCGGCGAATGATTTTTTGAGTTCCATCCAATAAGCCAATTCGCCACCGCCACCAACATAACATAAATTAGGCAAAATCACTTCTTGATACAGCGGTCGCATAATCACATTCGGGCTGAATTTTTCGGGTTGAGTTTCGGCTAATTCCAAAATTTCTTCTTCAGAAAAACTCAAATCCGTATTGTTGATTTCGTATTTTCCGTTTTGATAGATAATGCGTTCTCGGAGATTTTTGTCTAAATAAAATAGATTTATTTCTCTCGGATTGACCTGAACCGGATAGTTAAATTCTTTGAGTGTTTCGGTTACTTGCTTGTAGGAAGTTTGCTCTACTAATTCTTTTTTTACGTAAGGTGAAAACAAACTTTTCAAACTCTTATCATCTCCGTCAATAATCACAAGTCCGTACTTGCCGAATAGTTCGTTTACCAAATAACGAGTCGCATCACTTAGATTTTCATGGTGTAGGTAAGCGTTTTCGAATAATGTTTTGAGGTATTCAGCATTTTTTGAAATCCCAATTTCAGTAGAAAAAGCTTTGTAAACTTCGTCAAGCCCTGCTAAATCCAATTGTCCGACTGCTCCCGATGCTTCTCGGTTCCACGAAATTGTTTTTCCGTGAAGGTGAAAGTGATTGATTTCTTCAAAGTCATGGTCTTCGGTAGCCATCCAAAACACTGGAACAAAATTGTATTGCGGATTATCTTGTTTAAGTTCCTTGGTAAGATTGATAACCGAGATGATTTTGTACAAAAAGTATAAATGTCCGGTAAACAAATTCAGTTGATGCCCTGTGGTAATAGTAAACGTATTTTCTTTAGAAAGTAAATTGATATTTTCTTTAGTCAGTTCTGACACCTGAAGTTGAGTGTATTGCCTTGAAAGACTTTCGACCAAAACCGCTCGATTGGAAGCCGAAAAAGTAGATTTCTCCTGAATTTGTTGTTTGAAATTTTCCAGCGAAGGAAAACGATTATACAGTGATTTGACGTTCTCTGATTGATTTAAATAATCTACGATAATATCAGTGAAATAACCCGAATTCTGGAATGTTATACAGTCTGATGGAGACATTAAAAACGTTGGTTTAGTTAAAGTCTTACAAAGTTAGATAAAAATTATACGATTCGGTGAAATTCTATTGACAAAAACTTTTGTAATATTTTGTTAATAGTACCCCCAATAGTTGCGCAATAGCGATGAATTGTTAATTTTGTCCGTTATAATTAAAAGTTAGTAAACTATGAATATAAAACCGTTTTTATTAGCAACTTTTTTGACTTTTTCAGGTATATCTTTGGCTCAGAACAAAGAGGTTTTGTTTACTGTTGACGGAAAACCGTATTATACTGATGAATTTATAAGGGTTTATAATAAAAATCTCGATTTGGTTAAGGATGAATCACAAAAAGACCTCAACAATTATCTAGATTTATTTATTTCATACAAGCTAAAAGTTAATAAAGCTCAGAAATTAGCTCTGGACAAAGAGTCAAAATACATCAACGAGCTTAAATCGTACAGAACGCAATTATCAAAAGATTACCTTACAGATACTGAAGTTACCGAACAATTGGTTCAAGAGGCCTACAATCGTATGCTCAAAGAAATCAAAGCCTCGCATATTTTATTTTTAGTGGATGAAAATGCTTCTCCTAAAGATACACTCAAAGCGTATCAAAAAGCCATTTCGACCAGAGAAAGAATCTTAAAAGGTGAGGATTTCGGGAAATTAGCACAAGAACTTTCAGAAGATCCAAGTGCGAAAGACAACAAAGGAGATTTGGGTTATTTTTCGGTTTTCAGAATGGTTTATCCGTTTGAATCGGGAGCGTATAACACCAAAAAAGGCGAAGTATCAAAACCGGTTAGAAGTCGTTTTGGATACCACATCATCAAAGTGGATGATATTCGCGAGAACAGAGGAGAGGTTACTGTGGCGCACATCATGGTGACCAAATCAGAAGCGGATGCTAAAAATAAAGAGGCTCTAGAGAAAATCAATACGATTTATCAAAAACTTCAGCAAGGTGAGAAGTTTGAAGAATTGGTAATGCAATTCTCTGAAGATAAAACTTCCGCTGAAAAAGGAGGAAAATTAGCTCGTTTTTCGTCAGGACAACTCAATTCCGTAGCTTTTGAAAATGCTGCTTTTGGAATTAAAAATGCAGGTGAATATACTCAACCGGTTGAAACAGAGTTCGGGTATCACATCATCAAACTTATCGAAAAACATCCCGTAAAAACTTACGAGCAACTTAAAACCGATTTAGAGAATCGCATCAAAAGAGACGAGCGTTCAAAACGCATTTCAGATTCGTTTAACCACAAATTAGAAAGCAAATACAAGCCAGTTGTAGACGAGAAACTTTTGAAAAAAGCCCTTGATTTAATCACAGAAGATTATTACAAAGACGATTTCAAACTTCCTGAAAATACAACTGCGTTTAATAAACCTATATATACAATTCAGTCAAAAGTATACACCGGAGTTGATTTCTTGAACTATATCCAAACGCAACAATATCGCGTGAATAAAATTGAACCGCTTGAGCGTTTGAAACAAACCATTGTTGAGAATTTCAAAACCTCAAACATCAATGAGTATCATGACGGAAATCTAGAAAATGAATTTGCAGAATTCCGTTATATTATGGAGGAATACAAAGAAGGATTGTTGTTGTTTGATTTGATGGAAAAAGAAATTTGGCAAAGAGCTCACACCGATACAGTTGGTTTAGAGGCATTCTACCAAAAAAATAAAAACAACTACAAATGGAATGAGCGTTTGAGCGCTGTAGTGGCTTCGTCGGTAAATCGTGAATATGTGGAGAAAACGAAAAAGTACTTTGAAAAAAATAAATCCATCGAGTATATCAAAAAGCAATTAAACAAGAATGCTGTCGTTAATATCATGATGGACGAAGGATTGTTCGAACAAAATAGCAACGGTCTTCCGAAAGAATATAAATTAGCCAAAGGCGTATCTGAAATCTACAAACAAGGGGATTATTACTATGTAATTCTAGGAAAAGAAATCACACCAAGCACCGTTAAAACGTTGGATGAGGCTAAAGGACGTGTGATAAGTGATTATCAACAATACCTAGAAGAAACTTGGATTGATGAGTTGAAAAAAGAATTCAGCTATCAAGTGGATAATAATGTGTTTGACAAAGTAAAAAATCAACTACAAAAATAATCGGTTGAGAGTATTTAACACTATAATATGGAGTGCTGTACTGCTGAGTATGGTTTCGTGTAATTGGTTCCCAAAAGAAGCCAAACCCGAAGCTATTGCTAGAGTAGGAGACGAGTACTTGTATAAAAATGATGTTATAGATTTAATTCCTCAAGGAACATCCAAAGAAGATAGCTTACAAATTATCAGAACTTATATTGAGCGTTGGGCAACCCAAAAGTTACTCACCGATGTGTCTGAAATAAATTTGAGCGAGAACCAAAAAGCCGAATTTGATAAATTGGTGAGTCAATACAAAATTGATTTGTATACCAAAGCCTATTTGGAACAAATCATAAAAACGAGTATTGATACAATTGTCACGAATGAGGAAGTCAAAAAATATTTCGACGAAAATAAATCAAATTTCAGAATCAATACGCTACTGGTTAAGCTGAGATACATTAAGGTTCCGAAAGAACATCAAAAATTTAAAGTGATTAAAGAAAAATTCTTTAATCCAAAAAAATCAGACAAAGCCTTTTGGGATACCTATTTGGTACAATTGAGCAGTGCAGCGATGAATGATTCGGTTTGGGTGGATTTGAATCAGATTTATCAGAAAATTTCGTTTATCACTCCAGAGAATTATACGCAATATATTCAGGCAGGAAAAAGTTTCGAATATCCGGAAGGCGATAATGTGTCTTTTTTAAAAGTAAATGCCGTATTGGGGCAAAATCAAGAAAGTCCGCTATCATATATCGAGCCGACCATTCGTCAGTTGATACTCAACAAAAGAAAACTAGAATACATAAAGAAAATAGAAAAAGAAATAACAGATGATGCACTTAAAAACAATAAATATGAAATTTACGAATAAGTCTAAAGGTATATTCAGCTTGCTTTGTATGCTTTTAGGCAGCGGAGTTTTTGCGCAAGAAGTAGAACAAGACTCTTTAAAAACAAAACCGGTTTATCAGCAAAACGTAAACCGCAAGATTGATGGTGTGGTGGCTGTTGTGGGAGATCACGTTATTCTGGATTCTGATATTGACTTGATGTATTTAGAGAGCAAAGCCAGAGGAATTGATACATCGATGTTCAGCAGATGTGAGGTTTTGGGTAAATTGATGGAAGATAAATTCTATGCGCACCATGCAGTTCAGGATAGTGTTATCGTTACAGACGAGGAAATTAAAGGAGTGGTGGATAACAATATCGAATACTTACTTCAAAATCTCAAAAGTATGAACGAAATCTTGAAGTATTACCGCAAAAAATCGGAAGAAGATTTCAGAACTGAATTGTATCAAACCGTAAAGCTAAATAAGCTAACCCAAGGAATGCAAGATAAAGTGATTGGTGAGGTAGAAGTAACTCCGGAAGAAGTAAGGATGTACTTCAATAGTATCCCGAAAGATTCTTTACCATTTTTTGGGGTAGAACTTGAGGTGGCTCAAATTATTATCAATCCGATAATTTCTGAAGTGGAAAAACAAAAAGTAATCGATAGATTGAATGAAATCCGCAATGATGTGCTTAATGGAGCAAGTTTCTTTAGTAAAGCAGTGCTTTATTCGGAAGATCCGGGCTCAAAATCGAATGGAGGATATTATAAAATTACCAGAAAGTCACCTTTCGTAAAAGAATTTAAAGATGTTGCTTTTAGCCTTAGCGAAGGCGAAGTTTCGAAACCATTCGAAACAGAATTTGGATATCACATTATTTATTTAGAAAAAATCAGAGGTCAAGAACTAGAATTGCGTCATATTTTGATTGCTCCGAAAGTAACTGACCAAGCCTTAAAAGACGCTAGAGATAAAGCCTTTAAAATCAGAGAAAAAATTCTAGCAGGAGAAATTTCTTTTGCGGATGCAGCTCGTTCGGAATCAGACGAAAAAGAAACCAAAGCCAACGGAGGATTGCTGATTAACCCACAAACTCAAGATTCTAGATTTGAACTTACTAGAATGGATCCTACACTTTATGGACAAATTGTCAATCTAGGAAACGGAGAAGTATCTTTACCAATACCTGATCAATCACAATCAGGATTAAAGAGATATAAACTTCTGACTATTACCAACCGATATGAAGAACACGTTGCTGATTATTCGAAAGATTTTATCAAAATCAAAGCCATGGCGCTTCAAGAAAAACAGTTGAAAGAAATCAAAAAATGGTTTGAACTAAAACTTCCGGATACCTACATCAGCATTGATGACGATTATAAAAATTGTAAATTCGAGAACAATTGGCTTAAAAAATAATCTATTTTAGCTATTTTTAAAATATCAATCGAAGACCTAATCCTTAATACAGTATAAACTATGTCAGATGTAGCAGCAATCGAAAAATTGGTTAGCAAACAAAAAGAGTTAAAAGCAGAGATAGCAAAAGTTATTATTGGTCAGGAAAAGGTCGTAAATGATATTGTTCTTAGTATTTTCTCGGGTGGTCACGCCCTTTTAGTCGGAGTTCCCGGATTGGCGAAAACCTTGATGGTAAATACCATTTCGCAAGCGTTGGGATTAGATTTTAAAAGAATTCAGTTTACCCCAGATTTGATGCCATCGGATATTTTAGGAAGTGAAATTCTGGATGAGAATCGTCACTTTAAATTTCTTAAAGGTCCTGTATTTGCGAATATCATTTTAGCGGATGAGATTAACCGTACGCCACCCAAAACGCAAGCAGCACTTTTGGAAGCCATGCAAGAAAAAGCAGTTACTGTGGCCGGTACGCATTACAAATTGTCGCTTCCGTTTTTTGTATTGGCAACACAAAACCCAATCGAGCAAGAAGGAACTTATCCGCTTCCGGAGGCTCAGTTAGACCGTTTTATGTTTGCCATTCAGCTCGATTATCCGAGTTTTGAAGAAGAAGTACAAGTGGTTAAACAAACCACGACAGATAAAACTGTAAAAGTAAATCCATTATTTACCGCCCAAGAAATTGTCGATTTCCAACAATTGATTCGAAGAATTCCGGTATCGGATAACGTAATCGAATATGCGGTAACACTAGTAAACAAAACCCGACCTAAAACCAAAATGGCTCCGGATTTTGTAAACAATTATTTGGATTGGGGAGCAGGACCAAGAGCTTCGCAGAACTTAATATTAGGAGCAAAAGCAAATGCTGCGCTTAACGGAAAATTCTCTCCGGATATTGAAGATGTGCAGGCGGTTGCCCACGGAATATTGCGTCACAGAATTGTCAAAAATTATAAAGCAGATGCCGAAGGGATATCTGAAGAAGCTATCATCCAAAAGTTATTCTAATACGGTTTATAGTATAATTAAAAAGGAGCATTTCAATTTGAAATGCTCCTTTTTTGTTTAACCAACTTAAATCTAACTTACTAAATATTATCTTGAGGCTCTTCCTACATTATTTGTTCCTCTACTGCTAGAGTTGTTTACAGCTCCGCTTCGGCTAGTTGTAGTACTACTTCTAGATATTCCACTCGCTGAAGGACTTGCCTGTGTGCTTCTACTTGAAAAGTTTGCACTACTGTTGTTGGTACTTCTAGTAGAGTTTACTGTTCCACTTGTACTGGCACTACTTCTTGTAGTAGTACTCGGAGCAACACTTGTCATTCTAGTAGAATTATTTGTGCTGTTATCTCTATTAGTATTCAAAGTAGCAGAATTGTTACTTCTAGTTCCATTTTCTACTCGAGTCGGAGTGCTAACGGAATTACTTCTGGTAGCATTTACCGGCGCCGCCACACTGTTACTTCTAGTTGAATTTACAGTGGCATTACTTCGAGTAGTGTTCACTGGGTTTACTACTGTTGCTCTGGTGCTGTTTCCGTTAGAACTGCTTCTGGTTTGATTCAGCGCATAAGAGTTAGTATATCCTTCATTTCTAGTAGAAAACGCCATACGTGGGTTTTGTCTTTCTATATAGTTAGAACGTGTTCTGTTGTGAATAGCCACGGCTCTTGTACTTCTACGGATATCAGTATAATAATAATGATTGTGAACATTTACATAAGTGCAAACATGATTTCTGTATCTAAATACCGGATAAGGAGTCCAATAGCTGTAGTAAGCAGGGTAGTAACCCCAATACCACGGAGAATAATACGCTACATATCCTCTTGTCCAGAATACATTGAATATAACAGGTCTTGCATAATATACCGGTTCATAGATATAATTTGTTCCGTATAAAAATACATCACCAACTACTTGAACTTGAACAGTATTGTTTCGAAGGTCTTTTTCTACTTCTATAGTAGCCACATCTTGATATAAATCTCTTCCTAATACAGATTGTAGAACAATAAGGTGCGTGTTTTCTTCGACAGATTCAATTACTCTTAGATAGTCTACTTTTCCGTCACGATTCAAATCCAGGTTTGAAATCTGTGTTTTCGGGTTGTTGATTCTATATTCGAAGTCTTCTAAATCTTTTGATTCACCAAAGATAGAAGCTACTGCTTTAAGGTCTAAGTTATCACTGATGTCATAGCTAGTAGCTGTTACGGTTGTAACATCCTGACCAAACATTATAGTTCCAGCGAATAGGCCAATAAGTACTGATGTGATAAATTTCGTTTTCATAACCGTAAATTTTAAAGTTTATTATTTCGTAAGACAGCTTGCTGTGCTAGCTAATAACCAAGAAGTATGCCATAAAATTTTAATCTATTTAAGTTGTTGTAAATCAGTATTTTATGAAAATAAAAAAACCGATAGGTGAGTCTATCGGTTTTTGTTGGATACTTTTATTTGGTTATTGTTTATCGGTAGCGATAACAAATTTTACATTGAGTCGTACACCGATTTGTAATAAGTCAACCAAATCCTGTACTTGTAAATCATACGGAATTCTAATAACTACCGTTTGATTATTCGGATCTACTTCATTGCGAAGTTTTTCTTCGATTTCTGCAAAAGCTACTTCTTGTTTGTCGATGAAATAGCGTTTATCTTGGGTTACCGAAAGGCTAACGTGCTGTTTGTTGGTTGTATCGTTGGCTTCCGATTTAGGCAAAGCAAGTTTGATTACATTCGGATTTGCTAAGGTCGAGATGATCAAAAAGAACAAAAGCAAAAAGAACATAATATCACTCATAGCAGAAGTGGCTACTTCTGTATGAAATCGTTTATTCCTTTTTAGACGCATAGCTTGGTTGGTTTATGATATTCAAAAATTCTAACACTTGTTTTTGGATGTTCAACACAAAAGAATCAATTCTACCATTGAACAGGTGATAAGCAGAATAAGCAATAACCCCTACAATCAATCCGGCTCCACTACTAATCATCTTTTCATATAATCCTCCGGAAATATTACCGATACTGATATCTTCTGAAATCGAAATGTTGTGGAAGATTTTAATAACCCCCGAAATGGTTCCGATAAACCCAAAAATAGGCGCGATTCCGGCAATAAGACCAAGATGTCCCATTTTCTTTTCCATTTCACCGATTTCGATATTGGTTGCTTTTTCCATACGAGATTCAATCTCTGAAACCGGACGACCAATACCGTCTATTCCGCTCGCAATTACATTTCCGGTAGCTGAATTATCACGAATACATACCATTTTGGCTGCTTCGATTTTTCCGGCACTGAGTTCCATACGGATATCAGAAATCAGATTTCTATTATATTTAGTTGATTTTCTTATGAATAAAAAGCGTTCGATAATAACATAAAAAGTGTAAAATAGAAGAATAATAATCGGGATGATGAATACTCCACCCTTCATTAAAAATTCAATAGCCGTAGTTGGTTCGCCGTTTTGAGCTACACCGTCAAGTATTACTTGTTGTGGTGATACAATCGAATCGTTTTGTAAGAAAAAAGTTAATAATGACATATAAATAGAATAATTGATTGGGTTAGAATTTTGTGTTCGTTAAAACAAAAATAAATCTTTTTGATAATGGCTTACAGCACTATAACGAAAGTTTTCAACATATATTTTAGCCGGATGTAGATAAGTCAAAATTCGCTCAAGATTTGATTTTCCTGAGGTTTTGACTTGTCTCAATCGGTTTAGTCATTCATCGAAATCAAAAATTCTTCGTTGTTGGCTGTTTTCTTAATTCTGTCGTGAATAGTATCCATTGCCTCAACAGGATTCATATCGGCTAAGAATTTACGCATAATCCACATTCTTTGTAAGGTTTTTTCATCGAGTAACAAGTCATCGCGACGCGTACTAGACGAAGTAAGGTCAATAGCAGGGAAGATACGTTTGTTGGCAATTTTTCTGTCCAATTGAAGTTCCATATTACCGGTTCCTTTGAATTCTTCGAAGATAACCTCGTCCATTTTAGAACCTGTATCGGTAAGCGCCGTAGCAATGATACTTAATGAACCACCATTTTCGATATTTCTTGCTGCTCCGAAGAAGCGTTTTGGTTTTTGAAGTGCATTAGCATCAACCCCTCCGGATAATACTTTTCCAGATGCCGGTTGAACGGTATTATAAGCACGAGCCAAACGCGTGATAGAATCCAACAAAATTACTACGTCATGGCCACATTCAACCAATCTTTTTGCTTTTTCCAGAACGATATTAGCCACTTTTACGTGTCTTTCTGCGGGTTCGTCAAAAGTAGAAGCAATTACTTCTGCTTTTACACTGCGTTGCATATCAGTTACCTCTTCCGGTCTTTCATCAATCAGAAGAACAATCAAATATACTTCCGGATGATTCGCAGCAATGGTATTAGCAATGTCTTTCAAAAGCATTGTTTTACCCGTTTTGGGTTGTGCCACAATCATACCTCTTTGACCTTTCCCGAGAGGAGAAAATAAGTCAATGATACGCGTCGAAATAGTACTTTGTTTTTCGGCTAATTTGAATTTTTCTTCCGGGAAAAGCGGCGTAAGGTGTTCAAACGAAATTCTATCGCGAACCACTTGCGGATCGTGTCCGTTGATTTTAAGTACTTTTACAAGCGGGAAGAATTTTTCGCCTTCTTTCGGAGGACGCACAACTCCTTTTACGGTATCTCCGGTTTTGAGTCCGAACAAACGAATCTGAGAAGCCGACAAATAAATATCGTCCGGCGAAGCCAAATAATTGTAGTCTGACGATCTCAAGAAACCGTAACCATCCGCCATCATTTCTAGAACTCCTTCACTTTCTATAATACCATCAAATTCAAAATCAGGATCTCTATACCCGTTTTGTTTTTTCTGATTGTGATTATTGTTGTGGTTTTGCTTTTTGTTCTGATTGTTGTTATTTCCGTTGGTCGGTGGAGTAGAAGTCGAATCAGTTGCTACAGAAGAAGTTTCTTCAGAATGATTAGTAGTAATATCTTTTTCTACCGGAGTAGGAGGATTGGTGTTTTTTTGCTTTTGTTTGTTTTGGAACTCCTTCTTTTTATTGTTGGATTTGTTTTGTTCCATAGCAGGGCTTTCTGATTTTTCTGCTACTACCGGAGTTTCTTGTTTTTCTACAACTTGAGTTGGTTTTGGTGCAGATTTATGAATTCGGGCTCTTACAGGCTTTTTGTTTTGCTGTTGCTCTTGATTTGTAGTAGACTCTACTTTAGCTTCAGTTTTAATTTTATCAGGGTTAGCAGCTTGTAAATCTAAGATTTGATAAATCAAATCGTCTTTTTTTAGGGTTCTAAAGTTTTTAATGTTACCAACTTTAGCAATTTCTTGAAGTTCAGATAACTTCATTTCTTTCAATACAGAAATGTCAAACATTTATTATAAATTAAGCTTTAGGATTATAATTAAGTGAAAAAGTAGTGTTGAGACAACTTGTTGAAGTGTAAATATGTAGTTATGAGTCAAGTGAAACTCACTGCAATAATACGAAATAAATTTTATTCTACAAATAGTATTTTTAAAAAAGAAACCTTATTTTTGCGAGGCTTTATACAACTACTAAGTATGATTCAAAGAATTCAAACACTTTACTTAATTCTAGTGGCAATACTATCAGGGATTCTTCCTTTTGTATTTCCGCTATGGCAAGATGAGTCAGGTACAAACAAAATGTACTTTATGCACGATATGCCTTCGGTAGTATTGTTTGGACTTAGTTTCACATTATCCATTGTAGCAATCCTTGGTTATAAAAAGAGACAAAATCAATTTGTGGTAAACAGATTGAACATCATATTAAACTTAATTTTACTAGGATTATTTGTATATCGTTCGCTAAGCTTATCCGGAGAAAGTGAACTTTCTGAGAAGGGTATTGGGATTTTTCTTCCTATTGGAGCGATTGTTTGTTTAGTTCTGGCAAACAGGGCCATCAAAAAGGATGAAGAGCTTGTAAAATCTGTTGACCGATTGCGATAAACCTATCATCTTAGTTTTATTAGTGCGAAGAAATGCTCGGATTATTCCGGGCATTTTTCGTTTGTAACATCCCAAAAAATACTAAATTTGCTCGTTATGAATAAAACTGATATTACAATTGCTCAACAATTATTGAGTAATTCCAATTCTATTGTCGTGGTATCGCACCGCAATCCGGATGGAGATGCCGTAGGTTCTGCTCTAGGGTTAGGATTATTACTCAAAAAGCTTAACTCTAACGTTCAAATCATTTTACCGAATGACTTTCCGGAATTTCTGGCTTGGATGCCCGAGAGTCAAAACATTTTGATTTTTGAGAACGAAGTAGCAAAAGCTACGCAAGTATTACAACAAGCTGATTTGGTATTTACGTTGGATTTCAATGCTTTTCACCGAACCGGAGATTTGATGGGGCAAGCCCTTTCTGAGCTTTCGGCGAATTTCATTATGATTGACCACCACGAAAAACCGGATGATTATGCCCAATATATGTATTCTGATATTTCGTTTTCGTCTACTTGTGAGATGGTCTATCACTTTATTTCGCAATTGGGCTATCAGCATTTGATTGACAAGGATATTGCCTCGTGTTTGTACACCGGAATAGTAACCGATTCAGGCTCGTTTAAATATTCGAGTACAACCAGCACTACTCATCGAGTGGTGGCTTCGCTTATTGATGCCGGAATCGAAAATGCCAAAATTCACAATCTTTTGTTTGATAACAATTCGTATAACCGATTGAAGTTATTAGGTAGAGCCTTAGAAAAAATGACCGTACTTCCGGAATATCATACGGCTTACATTATATTGTCTCAGGCAGATTTGAATGAATTTAATTTCCAGAAAGGCGATACCGAAGGCATTGTAAATTATCCGCTGACTATAAAAGGGATTGATTTTTCGGTTATCTTTATCGAAAATACAGCAGAAGGAATCGTAAAGATGTCTTTGCGCTCTCAAGGTGATTTTGATGTAAATTTGTTTGCTCGAAATTATTTTAACGGCGGTGGACACAAAAACGCTTCCGGAGGAAGATCGGACCAAAGTTTGAGCGAATCTGTGGGTTATTTTTTAAGTGTGATTAAAGAGGATAATCCGTCAAAATTATAAAGTATGAAAATAGTTAAACTAGGTATATTTTCGTTGTTATTAACCTTTGCAATGGGTTGCGCTGATCGAGAAGAAGCCAGAAGACCGATTTCTAGAGCTTCGGGTTCGTTTCTAAAAAAATCCATAGAGATTAACAAAGGATTGGTTGCCGAGGAGGAAGAAATTTTTGATTCGATTATGAAGTCGTATCCCGACAGAGAATATTTAGTTTCTCGCAAAGGATATTGGTATACCTATGTAGAAAAATCAGAAAGCGAAACGTATTTGCCAAAAGCCGGCGATTTAGTATATTTCGATTCAGAAATTATGAGTGTGAGCGGGGATACGATTTACAAATCGGGTGAGCTGAAAACCAAAGAATATATGGTAGATAAAGAAGATATCCTGATTGGTCTTCGCGACGGAATCAAAAAAATGAAAAAAGGCGAGAAGGTGCAGTTTTTGTTCCCATCACACGTGGCGTATGGCTATCTTGGTGACAAGAAAAGAATCGGGATGAATGAGCCGATTATTTATACCGTTTCGGTAATTGATATTAAAAAACAAGAAGAAAAATCAATCATAAAAAGTAATTAACCAAATAGATGAAAAAAATGACAAGTTTATTATTCAGTGCTTTAGCACTATTATTTTCTTGCTCAAATCCAAAAACCACTACGGATGAAGGGATTTTTGCAGAAATCAATACCACAAAAGGAAAAATTACGGTTCAGTTGGAATACGAAAAAACGCCAATTACTGTAGCCAATTTCATTACGCTTGCTGAAGGAACCAATCCATTCGTAAAAGAGCAATACAAAGGCAAAAAATTCTATGACGGATTAAATTTCCATAGAGTGATTGCTGATTTTATGATTCAAGGAGGATGCCCTGAAGGAAAAGGAAACGGAGAGCCTGGATATAAATTTATCGATGAATTTACAGACTTAAAACACCACAGAGCCGGAACGCTTTCTATGGCGAATTCAGGACCTTATACTAACGGAAGCCAGTTTTTTATCACGCATAAAGATACGCCTTGGTTAGACGGAAAACATACCGTATTTGGTTATGTTACAACCGGTCAAGACGTAGTAAACAAAATTGCTCAAAACGACGTGATTGACAACATTAAAATCATTCGTAAAGGAAAAAAAGCAAAAGCATTTAATGCGGTAAAAGTATTTTCGGATTATTTCAAAAAAGAAGCCGAAGCCAAAGCCGACGCTCAAGCTAAAGCCGAAAGTGCTAAAACTGCTAAACTAGAACAATTCAAAACCTTGAGAGCCAAAGCGGTTAAAACCAAATCAGGTCTTGAATATGCAATTATTGAAAAAGGCGGTAATATCAAACCAACTCAAGAACAACAGATTTATGTAAATTATGCAGGTTATCTTCAAGACGGAACTTTGTTCGATACGTCAATTGCTGAAATTGCTAAAGCATACGGAACTTACAATCAACAAAGAGATGCACAAGGCGGATATAGCCCGCTACCGCACAAATTGAGCAACAAAACAGGATTTATTCCAGGATTTGCTGAAGGTTTAGAGAACATGAATGTGGGAGATAAAGCGATTTTATTCATTCCGGCGTATTTAGCTTATGGCGAAAGAGGTGCTGGAAATGTGATTCCGCCCAATGCAGATATTATATTTGAAATCCAACTGTTGGAAAACGCCAAATAAAAAATAAGAATCCCGAGTAATCGGGATTTTTTTTGCGCAATATTTTGTGGTAACAGTCTATCCCAAAAGGTTTAAATCAATATCTTTGAAACTTTAAATGTCAACCAGATGAAAAATCTTTTATTGGCTATTTTATCGGGAATTTTATTCTCTATCAGTTGGCCTACGTATGGATTTCCGATTTTTATTTTCATAGCTTTTATTCCTCTTTTATTTGTCGAACAAAACATCCGATTACATCATTCCAAAACCAAATGGAAAGTGTTTGGAACTGCTTATTTGACCTTTCTGGTTTGGAATTTAATTACGACAAGTTGGCTCTATTATGCTGATGTTTTTGGGATGTTATTTGCTAATTTGGTGAATTCGCTCTTGATGAGTTTGGTGTTTTTGATGTATCATATTTCTACCAAAAGATTTTCTCAAAAATGGAGTTTAGTTTTCTTTAGTTCTCTTTGGCTAAGTTTTGAATATTTGCATTTGCATTGGGATTTTTCATGGCCATGGCTCAATTTAGGACACGCATTTTCAGAAAATATCACTTGGATTCAATGGTATGAATATACCGGAAGTTTTGGAGGAAGTTTATGGGTTTTGCTAGCGAATTGTTTTGTTTTTACAGGACTTACAAGCGGAAAAAGCATCAAACAAATCTTGCCAAAATTTGCATTAATTATCGGCTTACCGATAATTGTATCACTCGCAATATTTCATTTTTACACCATTGAAGGCGAGCAAAAAGAAGTGATTGTGTTGCAACCCAATGTAGATCCATATACCGAAAAGTATAAATACACCAACAATTCCATCACAAGTTTATTATTGGAGGAAACCGATAAGTTAATTACCAACCAAACGGAATTTGTCATCGCGCCAGAAACCGTTTTGGCAGAAAATATGAATTACTCGACTTTTCTGTATTCGGATGCACTCAAAACTTTACATGGTTATGTAGATACACATCCGAATGCACAGTTGTTGTTTGGTTTGGATTCTTATGACGTGTTTACGGATGAAGCTCAAACTACGAAGTATTCGAACAAACATCCTCAAGGATTTTGGTACAATTCCTATAACATGGCTTTCTTTGTGAATAAGGATTATAATTTGCAGAAATATTATAAATCAAAACTGGTCGTAGGGATTGAAACTTTCCCGCTAAAACCGATTTTAGAACCGCTTTTAGGGAATATTATGTTGGATTTAGGCGGAACAATTTCGGTTAAAACCATTCAGGACGAAAGAAGCGTTTTTACAGGAAATGACGGAACTAAAGTCGCTCCGATTATATGTTATGAATCGGTTTATGGGGAATATGTAACCGGATATGTCAAAAATGGAGCAGATTTTTTGGCTATTATTACCAATGACGCCTGGTGGGAAGAAACGCAAGGACACAAACAACATTTGAGTTTAGCACGCCTACGCGCTATCGAAACGAGAAGAGATATTGCGCGTAGTGCCAATACCGGAATTTCGGCTTTTATCAATCAGAAAGGCGAAATCACAAGCCACACCAAATACAACGAAAAAACGGCTTTACTCGGAAAAGTTTCTCTTAACCAAGCTAAAACGCTTTATGTATTGCTCGGAGATTATATTGCTAAGATTGCTGTTTTGGTAGCAGGAGTGTTGTTGGTGATGTTGTTTTTTAGAAAAGAAAAGTAATATTTACATGAGAATTTGGTCCTTACATCCATCGTTATTAGATACTAAAGGTTTAGTCGCTTTGTGGCGGGAAACTTTGCTGGCTAAACACGTTTTGGAAGGGAGAACAAAAGGATACACCAATCATCCGCAACTCAATCGTTTTAAAGCTACAGCGAACCCTGTTTTTGCGATTAATTATTATTTATCAGAAGTTCAGAAAGAGGCGGAACAAAGAGGATATAACTTCGATAAAAATAAAATTAATTGGAATTTTGAACCGATTAAGATAAACGTAAATGACAAACAAGTCGAATATGAATTTCAGCATTTGCTCAAAAAGTTAGAAATTCGCGACACTCAAAAATTTGAAAGTATAAAAACTGTGAATAAAATAGAACTTCATCCGATGTTTAAAGAAATCAAAGGAGAAATTGAAACTTGGGAAGTTTTAGCTTGATAAATTTTATATTTTAGCGCCAAATTTAACAATTATACGATTCAATGAATAAACATAAAAATATATGACTTTAATAAAATCTATTTCAGGAATTAGAGGAACTATCGGAGGAAAAACAGGAGATAACTTAACTCCGGTGGATGCCGTAAAATTTGCTTCAGCCTACGGAACGTGGCTTAAAAATCACCACAATAAAGAAAGCTTAACGGTTGTAATTGGTCGTGATGCGAGAATTTCCGGCCCAATGATTCACAATTTGGTAGTGAATACGTTGGTTGGATTAGGAATTAACGTAATCGATTTAGGCCTTTCAACTACGCCGACCGTAGAAGTGGCTGTTCCGCTTGAAAAAGCAGACGGAGGAATTATACTTACGGCTTCTCACAACCCAAAACAATGGAATGCATTGAAGTTGTTGAACGAAAAAGGAGAGTTTTTGAGTGGAGCAGACGGGGCAAAAATTCTAGAAATTGCCGAAAATGAAGCTTTTGACTTTGCCGATGTAGATAGCTTAGGCGAAATCACAGAAAACACAAGCTATATGGACATCCACATAGATGAAGTTTTGAATCTTCCGCTGGTGGATGTTGAAGCAGTAAAAGCCAGAAAATTTAAAGTTGTGGTGGACGGAGTAAATTCTTCTGGAGGAATCATTATTCCGAAATTATTGGAAGAAATGGGTGTTGAGGTTGTGAAGTTGTACTGTGAGCCTAATGGTCACTTTCCGCACAATCCGGAGCCTTTAAAAGAGCATTTGGGTGATATCTGTAAATTAGTAGTAGAAGAAAAAGCTGATTTCGGTATCGTAGTTGATCCGGACGTAGACCGTTTGGCATTTATATCGAATGATGGTGAAATGTTCGGAGAAGAATATACGCTTGTTGCTGTGTCTGATTATGTACTTTCAAAAACTCCGGGTAATACGGTATCAAATATGTCATCTTCAAGAGCGCTTAGAGATATTACCGAAAAACACGGAGGTTCTTATCAGGCTAGTGCTGTAGGAGAGGTGAACGTAGTGGAGCTTATGAAAGCTACAAACACGATTATTGGGGGAGAAGGAAACGGAGGAATCATCTATCCTGAAATCCATTATGGTCGTGATGCTTTGGTGGGAGTTGCTTTGTTTTTGACGCATTTGGCAAATCTGGATATGACGGTAGCTGAGCTTAGAGCGAGTTATCCGCAATATTTTATGAGTAAAAATAAAATTGAGCTTACGCCACAAATCGACGTGGATGCTATTTTGGTAGCGATGGCTGATAAATACAAAAACGAGCAAGTATCCACTATTGACGGAGTAAAAATTGATTTTCCCGAAAATTGGGCTCATCTTCGTAAATCCAACACTGAGCCGATTATCAGAATTTATACCGAAGCAAAATCTCAGCAAGCTGCTGATGAATTAGCCGAAAGAATAATTAGTGAAATAAAAGCGATAATCTAATTTTTGAATTCGCTTAAAATAGAAAAGCAGCACTAAAGTGCTGCTTTTTTTGTACACAAAAGTGAAATAATACATGAATTTTGAGTATAAAAAAACTCCCTCTTTTTAGGGAGGGAGTTTTAAGAAATAATAAACTTCTAAATTATTGTTTTACAACTTTCAGCGTTTGAACAGCTCCGTCAACCGCTACTTTCACTACATAATTTCCTGCAGGTAAAGCGCTCATATCAACTTGAGCATCCGTTGATTGAACAGTTTGTTTTGCTACGATTTGTCCTAGCATGTTCACAACGGTTACCTCAGCGATGTTTTTGTTGTAAGAAATAGTGAAGATATCTTTCACAGGGTTTGGATAAGCTTTGAATGACATTACATCAAATCCTCCTGTGCTTAAAGTTACTTCAACAACAACTTCGATAGCCTCACTTGTACAATCTCCGATAGTTTGCGTTACATAGAACGTATAAGAACCTTCTTCTAACACGGTTGTTTCTGCAACTTCCGTAGTTAACTCTTCGTCTGAATACCAAGTAAGGTTTTCTCCAACCACTACGATATCAGCAACTGTTTGACCAACAGTCATTGCTTGAGGTGAATCAGCAGTTGGAGCTGGCGTATTAGCACATGGATCAACAACAGTTACTTCAATTGCAATAGCCTCACTTGTACAATCTCCGATAGTTTGAGTTACATAGAAGGTATAAGTTCCTACTTCTAATACAGTTGTTTCTGCAACTTCAGTAGTTAAATCAGCATCTGAATACCAAGTAAGGTTTTCTCCTACCACTACGATATCAGCAACAGTTTGACCAACGTTTAATGTCTGAACTAATTCTGCCATTGGAGCAGGAGTTCCTGCACATGGATCAATTGTTACAGTAATTGCTAAAGCAGAACTGTCTCCACACATATTAGAAGAAATTACATAATAAGTAGTACCATCAATAACTTCAGTTGTAGCAGGAATTTCGTTAGTAAGAGCTTCATCTGCATACCATACTAGATTTTCACCAACTACAGCTAAATCAGCAAGAGTTGTACCTTCAACTACAGTTTGATTGGCAGTTCCTGTTGGAGTAGTTATACCATTTACAGTAATTGTAATCACACTTGTTGTATCACATCCTAATTCATTTAAAGTTGTAGCTGTATAGTTGAAAGTATTAGCGTTTGCAGACATAAAGTACACTATAGGATTGTTTGCTCCTTCAGTATAAGGAATAGTAGCATCCGCATCTATAAATAGATTATCAATAGGAGACCAAGTAACATCATATTGGAAGTTTCCGGTAAGTATTACATTGTCAATATTCCAATTATGCATTCCAAATGTTCTTCCTTCCAAAGTAAATGATACATAAAAAGTAGAAGAACCTACATCTTGAGTAGAAATAACTGTATTTACTACTGATGCAGCTTGTGTAGCTGTAACAGGGCTATATACCCAATTTGTATCGTTCCAAGTTACTCCATCAGAACTTGTCTGAATTTTAGCAGAATAATTATAAGAAGCACTATAATGATTTAAGTAATTATTCCATGTTAGTGTTAATTCTTGTAATCCTTGAGTATTAATAGGTCCATAATAAACTCTATTAATTACAGGGTTTGTTTGGCTATTTCCAGTGATTTTTACTTGATTTGCCGTTCCTCCTGCAGTACTTTCATTTACAATAGCAATAGCGTCACCTGCACCCACTACAGTATGCCACCCTGTAGGGAAAGTTGTTCCGTTAGAAAAAGTTTCATTTATAAACTCCTCAACTCCTGTAGAAACACCTGAATTTAATTCAATTATATTTTCTGGACAAGTTTCCAATTCTTCTGGCAGAGTCATATCAGGACCTTCTGTTACAATAACATTAACTTCTGTTACTGTTGCACATCCGTCAATAGAATTAGAAGCTATTAAGGTATAAATAGCACTTTCTGGTGCGCTAAATGTCCATCCTAAAGTTGCATCTCCAGATACATTCACAGAAGGTTCCCAAGTAAATGTGTCATAATCATCATTACCAGTTTCTATAGTAACAACAGTGTCAGCGATTTCGTTACAAATTGTTACGTTATTACTAGATAATGCTAATTCTGGGGCAGTAGTTACAGTTGCCACAACCTCTACTCGAGGAGAAGCACATAGACCATTACCATTGATATAATAGTTCGGACGATTACTAGACGAAGTTGTGTTTCCGCTTGTCGTAGACCCGTTAGAAACACCTCCAGTCAAAGTATTCAAAATTTGATCAGCTGTTCTACCATCTGCATAAGTGTATGTAGTACAAACAAATCCAGGGTTATTATATCGAATGGTTTTTGCTTGTGAACTTGATCCGCTATCTTCATTACTAAAATTGTATTGGATTACAATATTACTTTCACCATCCCAAGTAAAGGGTTGAGTGAAGGTGTAAGTATTAATACCAGTAGTAAAACTTTGACTAGCATTAGAATATACCAATTGAAGGGTGTTGTAATCAACATGAGTAGAAGTAGCTACATTATTAGTTGTATGTCCTACATAGATTGTTAGGTTATTAAAGTTTCCTGTTGGAGCAACGGTTACGTCAACTCCTAGAGAAGTAATTTCACCTGGTGCTACACCTGCAGCAATAAGTTCAGAAGCTCTAATGATATTTTGAGTTTTAAATCCTCCCCAGTTTCTGGCAAAAGGGCTTGCACCACCACTATTTGAAGTAGTTGTTCCATTACCCACTTGTGTGATTACACCTGGTGTAACATTTCCTACTTGAACATAATAACTCGTAGTTTGATCAATTGTAGGTGTTACAAATGAGTTTCCTTCACCTAATTTAACTCCACCAATAGGTGCGTTATACCAAGAGATTAAATCCGCCTCTGTAGATACCGCTAAATTTACCTCTCCTAATCCACAAACTGAACCTGGTGTTGTATTAGTGATATCAGGATAATTACATAAGGTAGTGAATTTATATGGACCAGCCCAGTTACTAACTCCCTCGTCACCACAATTTGCACGCAAATAATATTCATAACTTGTAGAGTAGTTTAATCCTGAAACAGTTACAGAAGTTCCAGCTATGTTAGCATATCCTGCAGTCGGTGTATTGGTAGGTGTAAAACCTTCGATTCCCCACTCCACATCAAACATGTTAGCTGTGTTATTCCATTGTAATAGAGCAGAGTTTTTTGTAATAGTAGTGGCTGTTAATCCTCCAGGAGTAAAGCAAGTAGGTAGTGTCCACTTGAAAGTTAACCCATTACTTGGTATGGTACTACCGTTAAACGCCATAGTATTACCCGCAGCCGTACCCGCAGTCGAATTAATCCAATCACCACCTCCGGCAGCAATGGTTCTATTACTGTATGATGTTGCACTACCTCCTGCTAGTCCTACTTGTGGATATGTAGAGGTTAATGGGGTAACGCGATCGGTGCATGCTCCGTATACAATTTTAATTTCACTATTTGAAGTGTTTAGTCTAATTTGGAAATTTAAGTTTTCGGTACTAGTAGCTCCAGCACCTAAAGTAGCATATCTACAAACGTTTGCCCATTGAATAATAACCTCATTTCCTTCTTCTTTCCAACTTACAGATGGTAAATCTGTACCAGCCGAAGCCGCTTTAGCATCTAAGTCTACAGCGAAAGCCGCTACAGCATAAAATGTACCACTCGAAATAACAGTGTTGGTTGTTGAAGTACTTCCAAATTTTATATTTCCGTTAGCACTTACAAATATGGAACTATAATTTGTTCCTAAGTAGTTAAAAGGAGTGGTTAGGTTAATAGTTGTAGCATCGTCATCAAAACCGTCATAACCTGACCATAATACAGTTGCTCCTGAAAGAGGAGTATAAGTTCCCGAACTTTGAGTAAAGTCGTACTCACTCATGGTTTGAGCACTGGATATATGCCCCACCATTAATCCAAAGCCAATAGCAAGCATTTGTTGCCATCGTTTTGATTTTTTCGACCGATTTTTGAAGAAATCGTTCAAAGTAATTTTTCTCATAATTAGTAATAGTTTAAAATTTAGGAGGTAAAAATAGAAAAACAAATAGTATAAACAATACAAAATCCTATATAAGATAGAGAATTGTTAATAAATTTCTGGAAAAAATTTGTATAGTGCTTTTTTTCGGAGAAAAATTTAGAAGATTCTTCTTTTTAAAAGTAACCAAATCACAATTGGAGAACCGATGATAGAAGTAACAGAATTGATGGGTAAAATGAATTCGAAACCCGGCATTTGACAAACCATATCACAGAAAAGCATAATACTACTTCCTAATAAAATAGTCGTCCAAAATAAAATATGGTGATCAGAAGTTTTGAATACTAATTTGGCTAAATGTGGAACAGCTAATCCGATAAAAGCTATTGGTCCAACAAAAGCTGTTAATCCTCCGGCAAGCAGGCTGGTAGAGATAAGAATACTATTTTTGGTTTTGTTGAAATCAACTCCCATGCTTTTTGCATAATTTTCTCCAAGCAGTAAAGCATTCAATGGTTTGATACAAATAAAAGCGAATAATAATCCTATAAAAACAATACTAAATAATAGTAAAATAGAACTCCACGATTGATTGCCTAGGTTTCCGAGATTCCAAAGGGTGAATTTTTTGAGTTGTTCTGCTGTGGTAAAATAACTCAAAACACTCACAATCGCCGATGTAATACTGCCGAACATAAGCCCTACTATAAGTATAGCCATCGTATCTTTAAGTTTATACGATACCGATAATACAGCAAGTAAAACCAAAAAGCTACCTATACATCCTGCTATAATCAAAGCATATTCAGAACTCAGAAAAGGAGAGAGGGAAACCGGAAGTAAAGTAGAACCTAAAATCACTAATGCTACCCCAAGGCTCGCACCCGAACTAATTCCTAATACATAGGGTCCGGCAAGCGGATTGCGAAAAAGCGTTTGCATGAGCAATCCGCTTACCGAAAGCCCAATTCCGACCAAAATTGCCACTATGGCTTTCGGAAGGCGATAATTCAGAATAATGTATTCCCAACTAGGTTTGGAAGCCTCATTCGTAAATAAAATTTTAAAAACGTCTTTTACCGGAATCGAAACAGAGCCTACACTTAAGTTGGTCAAGAACAAAAGTAAAATTGAAAAGAGTAGGATGACAATTAGTAATTTCTGTTTCATCGGTACAACGAATACTATTGTAACTTTTCGAAAAATTGCAGTTCATAATCAGGTAAAAGTTCAGGGTGTGTGATTTTTATAATGTCTTTCAGTACCAAATCAGGACGGTTGGGTGCTAATTCATAATAGATGACTCCTCCCGTTGCTCCTTTTTTCGTTGAAAACGAATACACATTTCCCTCTTTAAAAGCCTTAAACTCCTTGTAATGGGGATTAGCTTTTTTCATTTCTTCCAAAGAGGCATAATTTCCTGCCCCAATCCAGAAATCTGCATTTTGAGCCGTATCAAAAACCTGTTCAAACGAAAGTGCCAGACTTCCCGTTCCCGAAGTGTTTTTCCAGAAATACTCCGTATTTGCCTGTTCCAAAAACACGGCACTCCAACTATCGCCTTTTGGCAAATACCAAACATCTTCAAAAATATTTCCGGTAATTACAGAAGGTTTAGAAGTAGTAGAAGAAGCCAATTCTTTCGCAGCTTCATAATCAGAAAGGATTTTATCAAAAATTTCTTTGGCTAAATCATCTTTGGCAAATAAAGCGCCGAAGAATTTAATCCATTCGGCTTTTCCTAACGGATTTTTTTCGTTCCAATCGCCATTTAGCAGAACTTTAATTCCTGCATTTTTCAAGTTTTCAAGAGTTTGATTACTTTCATTTATAGCAAAGCTAACGAGTACATCAGGATTTAGCTCCAAAACGATTTCGGTATTGATGCTCTCGTTTTGCCCAACTTCTTTTATATGTCCGGCATCGATTTTATGTCTGATTTTTTCCGACGAAATATAATTCAACCCTGGAAATCCAATAAGTGCATCTTCAATTTCTAAAGCTTCCATAGACGGAATATGCGTAGTCGAAGTAACAATAACCGATTTAAGCGGAACGATAATAGCTTTGTATTTATGTAATGAATCCGGAATTTCAACACCGTTTTTATGTAATACAAAAGTTTCGACTTGGGTTGAATTGGGCGAAGTATTTTTGGTTTTTAGGATTTTGAAATCCCTATAATCATAAAGTTCAAATCCGGTTGCCCATTGGATTTGATTTTCTGCTTTTTGGATTTCTGCTTTATCAGAGGTGTTTTTGCATCCTACAAAAACAGAAAAAGCAATAAACAGGAAAAAGAATTTTACAGTTTGGTTTGCTACCATAATTATAATTCGATTATTTTTTGAGTTCTTTAGCCACTTTTTCTAATTCGTCATACCATTCTTGCCCGAATCTTCTTACAAGCGCTTCTTTTACAAATTTATAAACCGGAACAGAAAGCTCTTTTCCTAATTCACAAGCATCGCTGCAAATATCCCATTTATGGTAATTTACCGCCGAAAAATCAGAGAAATCTTTAATACGAATCGGGTAGAGGTGACACGAAATCGGTTTTTTCCAATCGACAATACCTTCGTTATAGGCTTGTTCGATGCCACAAAGCGCCGTGTCGTTATCAAAAATCACATACGCGCAATCTCTTCCTTCAATCAACGGAGTTTCGAGTCCTCCGTCCCAACCGGTAACCCAAGTTCCTTGCTCTTCTATGGCTTTGATGCCTTCTTCTCTCAAATAAGGTTTTACTTTCGGGAATATATCTTCAAGGATTTTGGTTTCTTCTTTGGATAGCGGAGCACCGGCATCACCATCTACGCAACATGCACCTTTACAAGCAGATAGATTGCAAACAAACTCTTTTTCTAAAATTTCTTCTGATACTATAGTTTTTCCTAACTGAAACATTATAAATTTGCTAGATTAAAAATTGTTACAAATGTACGGAATTATCTCGAGTGGAGTAGTTTGATTTTTAACATTTGTATAACAATTTTGGCATAAGGTTTGATAATTATACCAGCGAATTTAATTTGAAATTTTAAATCTCAAAACTCAATATTAACTAATTAATTTAAATTTATTTAATCATGAAAAAATTAGGATTACTTTTAGCAGTTTTTGCTTTCGGTGCGATTTCTTACGCTCAAGGACCAAAAATTGAATTTAAAACAGAAACAATCGATTACGGAACTGTTGAAAAAGGAAAAGACAACGGAGTACGTGTATTCGAATTTAAAAATGTAGGGGATGCTCCTCTAGTTATTACTGATGTTAAAACATCGTGCGGATGTACAGTTCCTTCAAAACCAAAAGAGCCAATCATGCCGGGTAAAACAGGAGAAATTGAAGTAAAATACAACATGAATCCTGGTCCTATCAATAAATCGGTTACTGTTGAATCAAATGCTGTTAACAAAACAGACGGAAAAGTAACTTTAAGAATCAAAGGAACTGTGATCAAAACAGAAGAAGATGTAAAAGATGCTAAAGTTGAAACAACTAAAGCTGTACAAGAAAAGAAAAAATCAATCGTAGAGACTAAAAAATAATCTTTTTATTCAATCGATACATAAAAAACTCAGGACAATGTCCTGAGTTTTTTATTTTAGGGGAGCTTCATAAACTACCTTATTATAAGAAGTTTTTTTCTAACTTTACCAAAATTTATTTTTATGAGTCAGCCTGTTTTATTTCTGAAAAATGTAAATATTTATCAAGATAAAAATCTTGTTCTTCAAGATGTTACTATTGAGGTTAATAAGGGAGAATTTATCTACCTTATTGGTAAAACAGGTTCGGGTAAAAGTAGTTTTATGAAAACGCTTTATGCCGATTTGCCTTTGACAGAAGGTGAAGGACAAATAGTGGATTTTGACTTAGCCAAACTCAAGCAAAAAAATATTCCTTTTCTCAGAAGAAAAATAGGGGTGGTATTTCAAGATTTTAAACTTTTGCCGGACAGAACGGTTTATAAAAATCTAGAATTCGTCTTGAAAGCAACCGGTTGGAAAGACCAAAACGAAATTCAACACAAAATTGACGAGGTATTGGATAAAGTTTCCATGAAAGACAAATCCAATAAAATGCCTCATCAAATTTCAGGTGGTGAGCAACAACGTGTAGCGATTGCTCGAGCTTTATTGAACGATCCGGAAATTATTCTTGCCGATGAGCCAACCGGAAATCTCGATCCGCAAACTAGTTCTGAGGTGATGCAATTGCTTCGAGAAATCAATCAGAACGGAAAAACCATTATTATGGCTACCCACGATTATGCCCTTATCATGAAATATCCTGCCAAAACCCTTAAATGCGACGAAGGAGTGGTATTTGAAGTGATTCAGAAAACGGTGTGATACCATGTTATCAATCCTTATCCCGACATATAATTATGATGTTTCTTCGTTAATTGAACATATTTATAGGCAATGTAAGGAAGCCGATATTGATTTTGAAATTTTGGTTTTAGACGATTGTTCGACCCAGCCGATAATTACTGAAAACATTTCTAAAAGTTCAGAATTTAAAAATTTAGTTGTATTCCGCAACGAAACTAATTTAGGGCGAACTAAAACCCGAAAGTTATTAGCAGATAAATCTCGATACAACTGGATTTTGTTTTTGGATGCGGATGTTATTCCGATCAAAGAAGATTTTATTTCTGATTACCTAAAAGCTATTCAAACCCGATATAAAGTGGTTTTAGGAGGTTGCTTATATCATAGTTTTAATTTGGATTTTTCTACCATTTTTAGATGGAAATACGGTATTGAAAGAGAAGCATCGCCTGTGAAAATTAGAACTAAAAACCCATATGGATATGTGTTATCGGCAAATATTTTGATGGATAAACAAACCTTTTTGGAAAATAATTTTAATGAGAATATGAATCTTTACGGAATGGATATTTATCTTTCTTATAATCTATTCCGAAACAAAATAGCTGTTTTACACATTGATAATCCAGTTATTCATTTAGGATTAGAGCCAAATGAAGTTTTTTTCAGAAAGTCGCTCCAATCGGTAGAAAGCAGGAAGAAATATTTAGCAGATTTGCCCGATATTGAAAAAATAAATTCGTTAATTAAACATTATAAACGGCTGAAAAAACTAGGATTAACAGGGTTAGTAAGTTTTATTTTTAAAATATCAGAACCTTATCTGAGAAAGAAAATTTTAAATCAAAATCCGAATATTTTTTTATTTGATTTGTATCGTTTAGGATATATTTGCTCGGTGTGATTTTCTGAATCCTATTTTTTGTTTGCTTTAAGAGCGTAAATTAAAACTAAAAACCAAAATGCCTTATTTTTCTGTAATTATTCCACTTTACAACAAAGAAAACAATATTGCCGAAACCATCGAGAGCGTATTGTTACAGTCTTTTCAGGATTTTGAGATAATTATAGTGAACGACGGTTCCACGGATAATTCAGAAAGTAAAGTTTTATCATTGCTAAATGATAAGATTAGGTATTTTAAAACAGAAAATCGAGGCGTTTCACAAGCCAGAAATTTTGCCATAGAAAAATCCGAAGGAAAAGTTTTAGCTTTTTTGGATGCGGATGATTATTGGTATGTCAATCATTTGGAGCATCTGAAATTACTTTATGAAAAATTTCCCGAAGCTGGATTGTTAGCTACCAATTATGAGTTTTATTTTTCTGAAAAAAGAATTATAAAACCAACTTTTTTAGGTATTTCGAGTGATTTTGATAGGGGAATTGTAGAAGACTTTTTTCATTCCAGTTATGAATATCGCATAGCTTGGACTTCAGCCGTTGCGGTTCCAAAGGATATATTACAAGATATTGGCAATTTTGACGAAAATATCACTTTAGGAGCTGGAGAAGATTCTGATTTATGGATAAGAATAGCGATAAAATATCCTGTTGCTTTTATAAATAAAGTTTCAGCGCGTTATAAAATGGATGGAGTCAATAGAATTTCACATTCTAATACACTCAACCGGAATTTTTCTAAACTCGATAAATTCTATCTGAATGAAAAAGCAAATCCGTCACTTAAAAGGTTTTTAGATTTATATAGAACAGAATATGCTTTAAAACACAAGTTAGCAGGAGATATAAATAATTTTTTGTTTTACACAAAAGATATAAGCACACAGAATCTTAATTTAAAAACCAGAATTTTGTTTTCGTTGCCGTCTTGGCAACTCCGATGGTTATATAAATTCAAAAAAATATTAGGGAATTTAGGGATTGACCTAACAGTTTACCACTAAATATTTTTTGATTTCAAAAACTCATCAAATTCACGGATGTAATCGTCTTCATGAAACACATCTGAGGCAACAACCAAACATACCGAACCACTCGAAAAATTTTTAATCTCGCGCCAAATTCCCGATTCAATCAATAGTCCTTGATTCGGTTTATTGAGATTAATAGTCATTTGTTCACGCCCATCGTTTAGTATTACATCAAAACTTCCACTTAGCGCAATGAGGAATTGTTGGAGATTTTTGTGCGCATGACCACCGCGCTCCGCACCACTCGGCACATCGTACAGATAATACACTCTTTTTATTTCAAAAGGAATAATATCTTTTTCGATTACCGATAAATTTCCTCTTGGGTCTTCAATTTTTGGAAGTGAAATAATTTTGGAATGATGTATGGTGGTATCTAACATGTTTGATAATCGTATGGTTAAGCAAATTTAATTATTTTGATTCATAAACGCATTAACTATTTGAGTACATTTTTTTGCGCCTTGATGGTTCAGATGATCGGGGTCAAAAAAGTCTGAATCCATAAAAGTAGTATCGCTAAAGAGGTTGAGATAGAAAACATTGTCATATTTTTTTGCAACCTTTTCAGCCGATTGGTGTATTTTGGAAACTTTATGCGAATTGACTCTTTCTGCATACGTCTTATGAACGGGCATGGAAATTAAGAGAACTTGAATATTTCTTTGTTTACACTGTTCGATGATAGCTTCTATTTTGTTTAGATTTTGGCTAAAATCCAATGAATGATCTTCGTGTTTTTTGGTGACGATTTCAGCCACATACTCCATGTTAGTCGAGCTATTTTCATTAGTATAGGAATATCCCCAACCTGATTCGTTACAATCTACAAGGGTTTGTTTTTCAATATATTGCTCTATAGTATTTAAACTATTTTTTAAAGGTCTGGAAACAGACAAACTGTATTGTCTTACATCGTAAAAAGGAATTAAATCCACTTCAATTCCCATTTGTGATTGATAGAAATACTTTCGCCAAGTTTCTCCCTCAATATCATCTGTGTGACTCAAAGTGGTGTATTCGATATTGAGAATAACCCATTTCAGCTTTTTAAAGTTATGGATGTGCTTGTCGAATAACAATTTGTCGAAATATAAATTCTGACTGATGTTGGCAAAGTTGTATGTTGGTATTTGGAAAAACTCTGGATTGAGTCCGTAATAGGCGTGGGAGTTTCCTAAAATCAAAATTTCACATGATTGGTAATGTTTTTGAACCTCGCGAGCTTTGACCGAATAATTGTTAGGGGTCGTGCGATAAAATATTTCCAAGCCCATCCATACCAATAGAATTGGTATTAGAAAAAAAGAGGCTTTATTAAAGAAATACTTCATAAACTAGAATTGGAAATATATAAAACTTTGATTGTTTCCGACATTGTAAAAAATCAAAAACAATATGATAAAATAGATACTATAACGAATTAATTTATTTTTAATATTACTAAGGTCGAGCAGGTGATCTTTGTTGCGCTGTATCCATTCCAAAAATAAAAAACCAAACATCAAAGCCACGAATAAACGCGATATATCAGGTTTTTCAAAAAGTGAAGAGGCTGATAGTTGTTTGAAGTATCCTAAAGCGTTTTCTAAATTATCTGCTCTGAAAAATATTCGGGCGAGCGTAAGCAACAGAAAAGTGACAACTATAGCTGAAAAATCATAAAGCGGTTTTATTGGGTTTGAGTTTAGAAAACTAAGGTTTTTAGTCCATTTTCTATAATAAATGAACAAGATGTAGAGAAAGGCATGAATTCCTCCGTAAATCACAAATGTCCAGTCTGCGCCGTGCCAGATTCCGCTAATCAAAAACACGATGGTCAGGTTTCGCATTTTTTTGTATTCTCCTTTTTTATTTCCTCCGAGCGGATAATAAATGTAATCACGAAGCCAATATGAAAAAGAAATGTGCCACCTGCGCCAAAAATCGGCTATGTTTTGAGCTAGATACGGATAATTAAAGTTCTTGGTAAGATTAAATCCGAGCAAATGGGCAGAACCGATAGCCACGTGTGAATAACCGCAAAAGTCTCCATAAATCTGAAAACTGAATAAAATTGCACCTAGAAACAAAGTACTTCCGGATTCCTGGTCATAATTTGCGAAGATAGAATTTACATACCCCGCACAATTATCAGCAATGACTATTTTTTCGAATAAACCTAAGGCAATGAGTTTTAGTCCGAGAATAGCTTGCTGAGGATTAAAAACTCTGTTGGCGGTTATTTGCGGAAGCAAATTAGAAGCTCGTTCGATTGGTCCGGCAACTAGTTGAGGGAAAAACGTTATAAATATGGAAAAAGACAAATAATCCTTACACGGTTGGGTTTGTCGGCGGTAGATGTCAGTCAGATAGCTAATTCCCTGAAAAGTATAAAAACTAATCCCGATAGGGAGGATAATCTGTAGCGGATGTATGTTGAGTTCTGCTCCAAAAATTCGTACAAGAGCTACTAAATTATCAATAAAGAAATTGTAATATTTGAAATAGCCCAAAATGACTAAGTTCAAAACAATTCCGATGGTTAAGTACGCTTTGGAATGATGTTTTTTTTCAGAAATTAGTACCCCGAAGAAATAATTTATCAGCGTACTAAGGATAATGAGCCCTAAAAATTTACTACTCCAACAAGCGTAAAAAAAGTAGGAAGTAAGTAACAAAAACGCGTTTTGAACCGTTAGATTTTTTTGAAATACAAACCAATACAGTATAAAAACTATAGGTAGGAATAACGCATAATCTAAAGAGTTAAACAGCATTTTTTATTTCATTTTTTGAAGGTATTTTATCCAATCAGATGCAATTTGGTGTAAAGAATAACGCTCTGCCGTAGCCAAAGTATTAGATTTACATTTCCGATACAATTCTTGGTCTTCTGCAAGCGTATTTAGGGCCTCTACGAGCTTTTCAAAATTCTGATCTTCTACCAAAAGTCCGTTGAATTTATCAATAATAACCTCGTCAGGTCCGGATTTACAGTTATAACTTACCACCGGAGTTCCACACGCCATACTTTCGGTAATAGCGTTTGGGAAGCCTTCATGTTTACTGGTCAAAAGCGTGAAAAGTGCATTTTTCAGATAGGCAAAAGGATTGGTTTGAAATCCGGTGAAAATGACGTCTTGCTCAAGGCCTAGTTCTTTTACCAAATCTTCAAATTCTACTCGTCGTGGTCCGTCGCCAACCAAAACGAGTTTGATTCCTTTTTCTTTCAGATGGGATTGAGCATAGGCTTTAATCATCACGTCTTGTTGCTTGACATTATCTTGTGCCATTCTGCCCAGTCCGATGATGTACGGAAAGTTAAAAGGAGTTAATTCGACAGATTTCTCTCGAATTTTATCAATGTCAATAGGATTGTAAATCGTAGTTACATCACTGTAGCCTAAAGACTGTTTGACTTTATCAGAAATAGCCTGAGAAACCCCTACAATTCTACAGTTTTTGTATATGTGTTTGGCTAAAAATTGATTTTTTGGGAAATACGTTCGGAGTCTATAACTATGAACCACTCGAATGTATTGAGCGTGGCTATAAACGAATTTGGTCAGAAAAAATTCCTGAAATTGATGTTCTAAATAGCGATTGTCAATGATGTAATCGAAGTGGTTGGTTTTGACAAAATCGTATAAGGCTCGCAGGCGTTTTAATTTATTGAAAAAATCGTTTTTTTCGTTTTTGATTTTGCCCAAGTTTAGCAGCGTACCTTTGAACGGATATTCCACATCATCGATAAAAACTACGTTAAATACTTCGTATCCTTGAGCGTCAAAAAGATTAGATAATACGGCACTTACTTTTTCGGCACCACCTTTCGCCAGCGAGTTTACTATCAGGCATATTTTAATCTTTTTTTTTTCAGACATTTTTATTTAACGTACATTTGAGAAGCAAATATAACTTTATTTATGAAAATTCTGCTCATCGGAGAGTACAGCAGGTTACACAATTCGCTCAAAGAAGGATTACAAGAGTTGGGGCATGAAGTATTTCTTGTCGGGATGGGAGATTCGTTCAAACAATTTCCGGTAGATTACAACTATGATGCTTCTTTCTCGGACAAGTCTTTCATCAAGAATTTCATCAATAAAATCTTTTATCGCCTTTTCGGGCAAGACGTTCACGCTTTAGAGCGAGGTCTTCGAATGCTTAAAATTCTTCCGAAACTAAAGGATTATGAAGTTGTTCAACTCATCAATGAAACGCCGATTCAAACTTTTGTTTGGCTCGAAAAGTTCATTATAAAAAGGTTGATGAAGCAGAATAAAAAAACGTTTTTGCTCTCCTGCGGCGCGGATTATATCTCGGTAAAATTCGCTTGGGAAGGCAAGTTGCGCTATTCTTTTTTGGATGTGTATAAAAGGGATAATTCGCTAGAATCTAAATTCCATTATGCGCTGAAATACCTGAAACCCGAGTATAAAGCTTTATCGGAATTTTTGTATAAAAATATTTCAGGAGTAATCGCTTCGGATTTTGATTATGTATTACCCTTACAAGGAAATGCTAAGTTTTTAGGTTTGATTCCGAATCCTATTAATACCGAAAAACTAGAAACGTTTCCACTAGAGATGAAAGATAAAATCATCATCTTTTTAGGAATTAATCGCGGAACGTATTATTCCAAAGGAATTGAGTTTTTTGAAAAAGCTCTTGAACAAATTAAGGAAAAATACGGTGAAAGGGTAGAAGTGGTCGTTACAGAGAATTTACCGTATCGAGAATATATCAACGCTTATAATCGTTCGCATATTATTTTGGATCAAATATATTCCTATGACCAAGGATATAATGCACTCGAGGCCATGGCTAAAGGGAAAGTAGTTTTTTCGGGAGCCGAAAAGGAGTTTTTAGCGCATTATAATTTGACCGAAGAGCAAGTGCTGATAAACGCCCTTCCGGATGTGGATTACCTCGTAGAAAAATTAGCTGGGTTGATTGAAAATCCTACAAAAATTCTTGAAATATCTCAAGCCGCTCAACAATTTATAAATGAGCAACATAACTACAAAAAAGTAGCTGAAAAATATTTTGAGATTTGGAAGAACCATTAATTTGGTATTAAATTTGTCAACAACAATTCTAATTATTGAAAATAGAAAAAACAAATGAAAATTAAAAAACTGACGTTAGCATTAACTGTATTAGGATTCGCAAGCGCATTTGCCCAAGAACCCACCAAAAAAGTTGAAGATACACAAGTTATTGAAGAATTATTGATTAAAAACAATAATGTTCAGAAAGAAGTAGAACTTACAGATGAGCAAAAAGCAGCAGCCGCTCAACAAAAATTGGATTTTCAAAAACTTCAAGAGCGCGAGGCTAAACTAAAAGAAGAGCAAATTAAAGCCCAAGAAAAAGCCTTTAAAGAGCAACAAAAACTCGAAAAGGCGCAGCAAAAACAAGTTGAAAAAGAATTAAAATTAGCTCAAAAACAGGCAAAAGCAGAGGCTAAAGCATTAAAGCAATCTGAAAAACTGGCTAAAACCAGAGAAAAAGCGCAAAAAGAGTTTACTAAAACATCGAGCCAAATAGCCAAAGAAAAAAATAAGTTAGAAAAAGCGAAAAATAAGCTCGAAAAGAATAAAATGAAGGGAAAACTTACTGATCTTGAGATTCAAAAAGAAGAAATTAAACTCAAAGACAGAGAACTTAAAATAAAAAAGCTGGAACACAAAATGCAAGAAGCTGAACGAAAAATGAAGTAATTGTAAAAGTTTGATAAAGACCGTTTATTTGTTAAAATAAGCGGTTTTTTTATTTAGGTAACTTTCCAATTTTATTGTATTTTCGCAATCTTAAAATTGATTTTTTATATAAGACAATGGCAAAGCAAGAAGATTTATTTAAAAATGTGGTTTCTCACGCCAAAGAATATGGGTATATTTTTCCGTCAAGCGAAATTTATGATGGACTAAGTGCCGTATATGATTATGCTCAAAACGGAATTGAACTTAAGAAAAACATTAGAGAATACTGGTGGAAAGCCATGGTTCAGCTTCACGAGAATATTGTAGGAATCGACGCGGCAATCCTTATGCACCCGACTACTTGGAAAGCATCAGGACACGTAGATGCGTTTAACGATCCGCTTATTGACAATAAAGATTCTAAAAAACGCTATAGAGCCGATGTTTTGATTGAGGATTACTGCGAAAAAATCAATCAAAAAGCGCAAAAAGAAATCGAAAAAGCTAGAACTCGTTTTGGAGAAGCTTTTGACGAAGAACAATATAAAGCAACCAACGAAAGAGTTGCCGGATATATCAAACAACAAAAAGACATTCTTCAAAGAATGGCAAAAGGTCTTGAAACCGGAGATTTGGCAGATGTAAAAGCACTTATTGAAGAGCTCGGCATTGCCGATCCGGATACGGGTTCAAAAAACTGGACCGAAGTGCGTCAATTCAACTTGATGTTCGGAACCAAATTAGGTGCTTCTGCCGAAAATGCGATGGATTTATACCTGCGTCCGGAAACAGCTCAAGGAATTTTCGTAAACTTCTTGAACGTTCAAAAAACCGGAAGAATGAAAATTCCGTTTGGTATTGCACAAACCGGAAAAGCTTTCCGTAATGAGATTGTAGCTCGTCAGTTCATTTTCCGTATGAGAGAATTTGAACAAATGGAAATGCAATTTTTCGTAAAACCGGGCGAGGAGATGAAGTGGTATGAATACTGGAAAGAAACTCGTCTGAAATGGCATTTATCCCTAGGACTCGGAAAAGAGAATTACCGTTTCCATGACCATGAAAAATTGGCTCACTACGCCAATGCAGCAGCCGATATCGAGTTCAATTTCCCATTCGGATTCAAAGAATTAGAAGGAATTCATTCCAGAACGGATTTCGATTTGAAAGCGCACGAACAATATTCAGGTAAAAAACTTCAGTATTTCGATACCGAAACCAATCAAAATTTTGTGCCATACGTAGTGGAAACTTCGGTTGGTTTGGATAGAATGTTCTTAGCGATTTTCTCAAATTCATTGCAAGAAGAAACTCTTGAAGATGGTTCTACTCGTACTGTTTTGAAACTTCCGGCTGTACTTGCTCCGACCAAAGTGGCAATTTTACCACTTCTTAAAAAGGATGGATTACCAGAGGTAGCTCAGCAAATTGTTGATGATTTGAAATGGAGTTTTAATGTGGCGTATGACGAAAAAGATGCCGTAGGAAGACGTTATAGAAGACAAGATGCGCTTGGTACGCCTTTCTGTGTAACGGTTGATCACCAAACTCTAGAAGACCAAACCGTAACAATTCGTCACAGAGATACCATGGAACAACAAAGAGTGAAAATCACAGAGCTTTCGGCTATCATCGAAAAAGAAGTGAGTTTCAAATCTTGGTTAAGCAGAATGTAATTATTCTTACGATAAACAAACAAAAAAGCCAACATTTTTCCGGATGTTGGCTTTTTCTATTTAGAAATTCAAGGTTACTCCAATGAGGAAGTTTCGCGTGGCTTGCGGATAATATCCGGCTCCGTCGATAGTGGTTACGCTTTGTGGATCGCTCCAAGTATCGTCATACGAATAGAAATATCCATTCGAAGAATATATTTCATTAAAAATATTATTCACCAAAGCCGAAATAGAAACCGATTCAAATACACGATTGGTTTTGAATGTATAAGAAGCGTTGAAATCATTTACAAAATAGTCATCCAAACGAGAACTTTTTAAATCCAGATTACTCATGTATTGACGCCCAATGTACTTGGACAAGAGCGATATTTGCATATTTTCAATTGGCATAAAAGTAATAATGTTCGACAAAATCACATCCGGAGAAAAGGCAATATGGGTATCGCCTAAACTTTGTAAAGCACCATCTCTTACCGTATAAAAATCAATGTTTTTGTTCTGGCTCAAAGCGAAATTCGGTCTGAAAACCCATTTTTTTCCTGCCAAAATAGTCACATCCGCTTCGATTCCTACTCGATAAGAATCACCGGAATTTGCTCGTACAGGTGCCCCAACATCATTTAATGCACCGGTCAAAACCAGTTGATTTTCGTAACGCATATAGTAGGTATTCAGATTCAATTTTACTTTTTCTTTGTTCAGACGCCAACCGAGTTCAAAATCGTTGAGCGTTTCCGGTTTTGGATTTCCGTTTTCATAATCATCGCGATTCGGTTCGCGATTTGCTCTGGCATACGAAAAATAAAAACTGCTGTAATTGTCCAGATAATAAGTAATTCCCGCTTTAGGATTGAAAAAATTGAATTTATCATTCACCAATCCAGTTTCTTCGCCATTAGCCTGAAATGTCACGGAGCGGTGTTGCACATCCACAAAAGCATTCCACTTTTCGGATAATTTATAATTGGCTTTTCCGTAGAGATTAACATCTGTTTTTTCGGAATAATCACCATAATATTGATGCGGATAATTCGTAAGCGGTACATCTCGAGTATAGGTCACATAACCAAAGTGATCGCCTTCGTATTTGTTTATTCCTCCACCCAAGATAACATTCCACTTATTGTTGCGATAATTCGCAGAGAAAACAGTTCCGTAAAAGTGATTGTCAAGCCATTTTTGGCGTACCAAATTGGAAGTTTCTATGAGTTCTCCGTCAATTACAACAGGAGAGATGCCATAATCAGCAAGGTCTTGGTCATTTTTATAATTCTCGTAAAAACCTTTTCCGCGTGTGTAGTGGAAAGCCAGATTAGCACTCCAATTGTAAGATAGTTTTTCGTTCCAATGCAGTTGGTAATGGTCTTGTTTGTAATTATCGGTTTCGTTGGCATAGAAGCCCAAAAAGTTGTCGTCTCTGTCGTACATCTCACCCGAAACATTATAGGTTCGGTCATTTTTGAGTTTTTCTTCATCTTCCAGACCATTCCAAGCTTGATAGGTTACTTGATCTCCACCAAACATGACAGCTTTTACCAAGCGGTTTTCGTCTTGATAAGCTCCTTGCAAAAAATACGATTTCATATTTACCCAAGCGCGGTCAATATATCCATCGGATTTAATTTTGGACAATCTTCCGGATAATTCGAAATGATTGCCAATTTTTCCGGTTGAGAATTTTAGATTATGTCGCCAGGTGTTATAACTTCCGAAAGAATTGGATATTTCGGCACTTGCTTTTTCTTGAATAGCGTCGGTAAGTAAATTGATGCTCGCTCCGAAAGCTCCTGCGCCATTGGTTGAGGTTCCGACTCCTCTTTGTACTTGAATATTTTCTACAGAAGAAGTCAAATCAGGCATATTTACCCAAAATGTTCCGTGACTTTCGGAGTCATTATACGGTATACCGTTGATGGTAATGTTAATTCGGGTAGCATCCGAACCACGCACCCGAATAGAAGAATAGCCGATTCCGTTTCCGGCATCCGAAGTCATAACAACCGAAGGCAAAAAGCCCAATAAAGTAGGGATATCTTGCCCTAGATTTCGAGTTTTGAGTTCTTCTTTGGTCACGTTATTAAAAGTTACCGGAGTTTCGTTAGTAGCCCGTACGCTTCGGATGAGTACTTCATCGATAACTTGTGGTTTGATTTCCAAGCTGTCTTGTGGTTCTTGTCCGTAGGATAGTAAACTACAACAACTAATTAGAATTGTAAGTGGTGTAAAAAGCTTCTTCTTTCGTTTAATTGAAGCGTCATTACTGAATAAAAGGTTCATTCGTAAACAAATTTTTACGAATAAAAGGGGCAATTATTCTTGGTTAAACTAATAAATGATTGTTGGCGATATTCGGCTATAGCGTGCACTCTATAACGTCTTATCTATTTCCCTTGGCAGCATTACCTGCCCAGGTTCATTGGGTATAATCTCAGCTCGTTATTTAGAGCACCCCTTTGAGACACGACAAATTTAGTATTATTTATCGGAAAGAAAAAATCAAATATCAATAGGTTTTTGCCAATTGTAAAAATACATCTTCCCAATCTACTCTTCCATGATTTCTTCCAAGTCGGACAATAATCAGATTTTTAGTAGGGTTTACATAAATATATTGCCCTAAGATTCCTTGTGCCATAAAATCACCATCTTTAGAAGGCAACCACCATTGGTATTGGTAATACCAAACACTTCCATCAGATTCCTCAATTTTGGTAGATTCTTCCACCCATTTTTCAGGAACGATTTGCTTCCCGTTCCAGTTTCCTTTATGGAGGTATAATCGACCGATTTTAGCAAAATCTCGGGCTCTGGCATTCAGGCAACAAAATGTTTTTTCCATTCCGTTTTCATCTTTATCCAAACTCCAAGAAGCTGTATATTCCATTTGGAGCGGTTTCCAAAGTTTTTCTTCTAAATATTGCGAAATGGTTTTGTCTATGAGTACTGCTTCCAAAATGGCTCCTAAGAGTTGTGTATTTCCGCTAGTATAATTATAAGTTTCACCCGGTTGGTCTTCGAGCTTCATTTTATCGACTTGTTTTCTCAGATTTCGTCCGTAATAATAAGTTGCAGCATGTCCGAAAGGATTGATATAACTTTCATTGAATCGGATTCCGGAAGTCATCTGTAGGACGTGTTTGATCGTTACTTTATCCAACCCGTTTTTCTTTAATTGCGGAAGGTAATTAATTACAGGTTCATCTATTGATTGGATATAGCCATCGTCAATAGCACACCCAATCAAAATAGATGTTATGGATTTTGCCATTGAGAATGAAGGAACAATAGAACTTTCTTTATAGCCGTCAAAATAGTTTTCGTATTGAATCGTATCGTTTTTAATAATCAGAAAAGCCACCGTTTTATTCATTTCTAAATATTCATCAAAAGTATAGGGCTGTCCGTTTAGTTCTATTTTTTTAGGAAATTTCCCGTAGGGAGTTTCATAAAATCGAAATGCCGTTTCAGGATTTTGGATAGAATGAGCGGGAAATATTTTGTGGTCATCTATATCAGCAAAATTATAGACTATAAATCGACCGACTTTACAAGAACTGAGTGTAAAAAGAAAAATAAATAGAACCGATATAGATGTGTTTTTCATAGAGTGCTGGTTTTTAAATTAAAAATATAGAATTTATTCGAATAAAATTATTCAGTATAATAAATCTTTAACTAACTATTTTGTAGCACCTGCATAAGATGTAAAAAGTGCTTTAGAATTTGATTTTAGTAAGAATTTATATAGTTCGTTGATTGTGTTAAGGTTATAAATATGTATAGAAAAAAGTTATTTGACTATAGATAGAGATAATGAATAGAGGTTTTAAATGGTGTTTAAAAGCTGTATTTTCGCGCCACAGAAATAAATTACTAACCTTATAAATATTAAAACAATTATGGCATTAGTTGGAAAAAAGTTCCCGAACATCACTGTTGATGCAATCTCTGAAATGGGAGACAATCTACAAATCAACATTTTGGAAGAAGCTACAAAAAACAACAAAAAAGTACTATTGTTCTGGTATCCTAAAGATTTTACTTTCGTTTGCCCTACAGAATTACACGCGTTTCAAGAAGCTTTATCAGAGTTTGAAAAAAGAAACACTATGGTTTTCGGAGCTTCAGTAGATACTAACGAAGTACACTTCGCTTGGTTAAACACTCCAAAAAACAACGGTGGAATCGAAGGTGTTACTTATCCGCTTTTAGCTGATACTACAAGAAATCTTTCAAACGCATTAGGAATCCTTGATGCAGAGCAAGTTTACAACGAAGAGCTAGACGCTGTAATGATTGAAGGATCAAATGTAACTTATAGAGCTACGTATTTGATTGACGAAACAGGAAAAATCTTCCATGAATCAGTAAATGATATGCCTCTAGGAAGAAACGTAAAAGAGTATTTAAGACTTATCGATGCTTATACGCACGTTCAAACCAAAGGTGAAGTTTGTCCTGCAAACTGGGAAGAAGGAAAAGATGCCATGAACGCTGACAGAAAAAGTACAGCTGAATATCTAGCTTCTCACGTAAACTAAAAAATAATAAAAATGTTATTAGAATTAGAAAACGATACTTTACAAGAAGTTGTAAATTCTAACAAGAAAGTGGCGGTTCAGTTTTCGGCTTCATGGTGCGGAAATTGCAGAATCATGAAACCAAAATTCAAAAAACTTTCTACCGAATTAGAAGATATTACTTTTGTAATTGTAGATGCCGAAAAATTTCCGGAATCTAGAAAATTAGCAAACGTTTCAAATTTACCGACTTTTGCTACTTTCGTAGACGGAAAATTAGTAGGAGAGACCCAAACCAATAAACAAGAAGTTCTAAACGATTTAGTAAATGAAATTACCGGTAATTAAACATTTGACTCAATTTATCGAAGATAATGATGAGGATTATATCGTAGAAACTCTTGAAGTTTTAGAAAACCTAACAGAACTTTCTTCGCTGAAAGATGAAGAAATTGATGTAATTGCAGAATTGATCTCTAATATGTATGGCGCTTTGGAAGTTCATAAAATGACTAAAGAAGGAACCGACAAAAAAGAAGCACTCAATATCTTTATGAAAAGAGTGATGGGGTCAATAGATAAATAATTTTCAATTATGGGATTAAAAGCAGAACAGTTTACTGTTCTGCTTTTTTATTTGTTTCTAATTGAACCCATAAAAAAACAGCAGTAAGAAATTACTGCTGTTTATATTTTTAAATGTCTGATACGATTAAAACTTCACTCCGAATTTAGCCGCTTCTTGCTTAGCGGATGGAATGAGTTTTTGTAGATTCGAAATACGAGTAGTATTAGATGGGTGCGTACTCATAAATTCAGGTGTTGAATTTCCTCCGGATTGAGCCGCCATACGTTGCCAAAACGGAACGGCATTCTCCGGATTATAACCCGCCATAGCCATGAGTCGAAGCCCTAATTCGTCTGCTTCGGTTTCGTCATTTCTACTGAAAGGCAACATGACTCCAAATTGTGCTCCACCTGCATAAGCAGTAGCCACCATTTGTTGAGTAATAGCCGATTTATTTGCCGTTGCAGCTCCGAGTAGTTGTCCGCCAAATTCCAATCCCATTGCGGTTTGCATTCTGCTTTTACCGTGGTTGAGAAGAGCGTGAGCTACTTCGTGTCCCATTACTACCGCCATACCGGCATCGTCTTGACAAACCGGTAAAATTCCGGTATAAAAAACGATTTTGCCCCCCGGCATACACCAAGCATTTACGGCGTTATCTTCGACCAAGTGATATTCCCAAGAATAGCCTTCTAAGAATTTTTCTTGTCCGACAGATTTCAGATAAGTCTCAGCTGCTTTGCGGATTTTTTCCCCAACAGCTACTACTCGATTAGCATCTTTTGTCCCTTTGATGACCTTATTCTCGTTCAAAAATGCGGAATAAGACTGAAAGGAAGAAGCAAATACTTCGTCATTACTAATTAAATTTAACGACGATTTACCCGTAAAAGGATTCGTAGAACAAGCCGAAACTACGACAATCAGTAGTGCTAATAAGAGTTTTGTCTTGGTATTCATAACAGTTAATTTTTATTTTTTACAGACAAATAGTGTACCTTTTTTGTGGACTATTTTAAATAGTTCATCACATTGGTATAAATTCGGTCTTCAATAGTACTTACATCTGCTTTTTGGAAAGTTTCACCCAAAATGTTTTCGTAAAGTTCAATATATCTTTCTGATACTGATTTTACATATTCTGGGGTCATTTCAGGAACAACTTGTCCATCTTTTCCTTGGAAGCCGTTTGCAATTAACCATTGGCGAACGAATTCTTTAGATAATTGTTTTTGCGCTTCACCTTTTTGCTGACGCTCCTGATATCCTTCTTTATAGAAATATCGCGAAGAATCCGGCGTGTGGATTTCGTCAATCAGTACGATTTTTCCGTCTTTGGTTTTTCCGAATTCGTATTTGGTATCGACCAAAATAAGTCCTTGTTTGTCGGCTATTTGTGTTCCTCTTTCAAAAAGAGCGCGCGTATATTTTTCTAAAATTAAATAATCTTCTTCCGAAACGATTCCTTTTCTGAGGATTTCTTCTCTGGAGATATCTTCGTCATGTTCCCCATTATCAGCTTTGGTTGAAGGCGTGATGATAGGAGTAGGGAATTTGTCATTTTCTTTCATTCCTTCCGGAAGTGTCACGCCACAAAGTTCTCTTTTACCGGCATTGTATTCTCTGGCAGCATGCCCTGATAAATACCCTCTGATGACCATTTCCACTTTAAAAGGCGTACAAAGATGTCCGATGGCTACATTCGGGTCTGGTGTAGTGATAAGCCAGTTGGGTACAATATCTTCGGTCATTTGCATGAAACGCGTTGCAATCTGATTCAGGATTTGTCCTTTGTACGGGATTCCTTCAGGCAAAACCACATCAAAAGCCGAAATACGATCGGTGGCAATCATGACAAGTAATTCGTCATTGATGTTGTACACCTCGCGTACTTTTCCTCTGTAAACCGATTTCTGATTCGGAAAGTTGTAGTTGGTTGTAGTTAGTGTGTTCATTGTGAGTTGTGTTGTTATTAAATAGTATAATTTTTTGCTTTTATAAAATCAGTGATAAGATAGCTGATGAGCTTGCCTACTAAATTTGGATTTTTTTCATCCGAAAAGTTAGGAGCAGCTTCGCAAATATGCAGATAAGAAGCTTTCGGACTTTTGCCAAAATAATTTAAGAATTGACGAAGTTGTTCTACCGAAAATCCGCCTAGAGATATAGCGCTGCTCGGGAAGTTCATCACGGCATCCAAATCGATTTCAATCCCAAAATCGTTGTTTTCGACAAACTCTAAAGCGTTTTTTAATTCACTGCGAAAATCCCGTTCTCCACGTACTTGCATTTGCTCGTAAGTGTTGTAAGTTACACGAGATTTGGTTTCTTTAATACGTTGGAAAACACTTTTAGAGGTATAATTTTCGTGTAATCCGAAGATGAAATACCTGTCCAAAAAGCCTTCTTCATAAGCATACGAAAATCCGTTTCCGGAATGTCTTCCTTCGAGAGCTCTAAAATCGGTATGAGCATCAAAATTGATGGTATTTATAGATTTTGCTTTGGCTAAGGCCGTTCCTTTAATCAATCCGTAAGAATTATTATGTCCGCCACCAACGGCAATCGGAATTTTTCCGCTTTTGACAATAACCGAAACCAGATGAGATACATCTTTGTCTATTTGCCCTACCAGATTGTATAATTCTTCTAAATCCGTTTTGTTTTTAGGGTTTAATTGTTGTGCTTTTTCTTGAAAAACTTCGGTATTGATAGAACCTAATACAATTAAATCATAGCCTTTACAGAATCGATTGTGTTGGATATTTACTAATGATTTAAGCACATTTTCCCAAGCCGATGCCGTACCGGTTCTTCCGAAATTGGCTTTTACACCGATATCTTCCGGAATTCCGAAAAGTACAAATCGAGCATCTGATTTTTTGAGAAACTCAGTAATAGATTCTCCTTCGGGTACAGTTTGAATGCGCTCACCAAATTTGGTTTCGCCTTTTCTGAGGTCGATTAGCTGTGATAAATCATCAGCTGAGATTCTGTTTAGTTGCTCAATCATTCGACACAATAATAATTATTCATAAAAATGCTTTCCGGATGGGAAGTGACATTCAGGTTTTTCGATACGATTTGCTTTTCCATCACATAGGTAGTTTTATCATTGGCTCCGTATCGAATCTGCATAATGTTTACCGGATATTTTTTTAAATCTTCGAAATCATCTTTGGTAAAATAAAAGAACGTATTGAGAACTCGGATGTTTAATTTATTATCTACATCCGGATAACGAGCCGAACAAACTTCTTTGTCCATGTGAATCAAAGTATAAATTTTTCCGTTCGAAAGTTGTAAAAAGATTCGGCTGTCTTTGTCAAAACATTCGGTTTCTATAAAAGTATCGCTCTTTTGAATTTTCTGGAAGTTGAGCATGATATAACCGTTGTCATTGATTAGCGAAACAAAGGCATAATTGGTTTTTTTGCCAATTTCACGCTCATAAATCAATTGTTTTTTGGTTTCTCTGAAGTTAATACTGTCATTTTTTACTTCAAAATCATATTCGCAAGGCTTTTGTGCATATAAAGATATGCCCGAAAATAGCAGTATAAAAAGCAGAAATACTCTCACTATGGCGGTTTTTAAATTTTGTTGCAAATTACTACAATTTTCGCATTATTTAAATCGGTTGTAAAAAAACAATACAAGTCTCCACCGTCCGAAATTTTCCATTTTTTGCGTAAATCAGCAACGCTTTCCGGAAAATTACGGGTAGTGATATTCGCTTTTTGTCCTTCTAAACGCTCTTTGATGACTGATTTTTTATATGGAATCACTTCTTGAACTTCAAATCTTCGACCGACAAAATCCACAAGTTCATTCGAAGTGAATAAATGCGAATGTTTATGCAATTTTTTCAGATTATAAGTAGTTCCTAAAGCTTCGAATCCTTGGGATTTCATCACCGAAGCATTCGGCTCATACAAATAGTGCAAAGGAGCTGAATAACCCGTTAAATATTCTTTTCCTAATTCAAAATCAAAATGTTCGGTTTTTTCCGCATTTATATTTACGGTTTTGATTTGAATAGGAGCGTGGTTATGGGATTTATCGAGTTCGAAAAGCAATTCTTTAACCTCATTTTCCACTGCTACAATATGAATGTTTTTGATGTATTCTAATTCGGATAATCCGGCTGAAATGTCGTAAATAGGAGAGGTTTTAATCAGGATTTTATCCGTATAAAGAAAATATTCCGAAAGCAGTGATGTAATATCCGGAAGGCAATCTTTCAGCAAAAACACTTTTCCTTTCACGTCATTTCTTCGGGAAGGATCAATATAAATCCAATCGAATTTTTGATTGAGTTTTTCTAATATTTCCAATCCATCGGCCGCGAAGCATTGGATGTTATCAGCTTGTAAATGCGAATAATTGTGTTTTACGATTTGGGATAATTCCGGATGGATTTCGCAATGAGTAACTGAGTTGAATTTTTTGGAAAAATAATAACAATCCACGCCAAAACCGCCCGTTAAATCAATAATTGATTCGCCCGAAATGATTTCGGATTTGTAACGAGCTGTAAATTCAGACGAAGTTTGCTCGATGGATATTTTGGGTGGATAAAGAATTGAAAGAGCTGAAAACCAAGTAGGAAGTTTGGTTTTGGCTTTTGATTTGGCTTCAATTTGATTTAAAATCGTTTTATAATCTATATCTGGGAAAGGATTTTTTTGTAATCCTAATTTCTGAACATCTGTCGAGATATTAGCATTTATAAAATCCTGTATTTCGGGCTTTAGTAAAGCGTTCATCTCCAAAATAACAGTTATAAAACGATTTTAATATTATAAGTCTTGAGCCTGAGCAAGGATTTCGGCAACATCCAAAACCTTGATTTGTCCTTCTTTTTCTTTGAATTTTATACCGTCAGTAAGCATGGTATTACAGAACGGACATCCTGCAGCAATGATTTCCGGATTTGTCTCAAGTGCATCTTCTGTACGCTCAACATTGATGTCTTTGTTCCCTTTTTCAGGTTCTTTGAACATCTGCGCTCCTCCGGCACCACAACACAAACCATTTTTCTTAGAGCGTTTCATCTCTACAAGCTCGGCATCTAGTTTTTCGATAAGTTCTCTGGGAGCTTCATAAACGTTGTTAGCTCTACCTAGGTAACATGGGTCGTGGAAAGTAATTCTCTTTCCTTTGAAAGTCCCGCCTTTAACGGTAAGTTTTCCTTCGTTGATAAGTTCTGTTAAGAATTCGGTATGGTGTAGAACTTGGTAATTTCCGCCAAGTTCAGGGTATTCGTTTTTGATGGTATTGAAACAATGCGGGCAAGCGGTCACGATTTTTTTTACTTCGTAGGCATTCAACACTTCAATGTTGGTCATGGCTTGCATCTGAAACAAAAATTCGTTTCCGGCGCGTTTTGCCGGATCACCCGTACAACTTTCTTCAGTTCCGAGTACGGCAAAAGATATATTGGCTTGATTGAGCAATTTTACGAAAGCTTTGGTAATTTTTTTGGCTCTATCGTCAAAACTTCCCGAACATCCTACCCAGAATAAAATTTCGGGTTGCTGTCCGTTTGCCATCATTTCTGCCATTGTAGGTACATGCATCATCTTCTTTTTATTTTAAATTTTAAGTTTTGAATTTTAAAAAGTTTTATTCGCCTTTAAAATTCATCATTCAAAATACAATTTTAGTTTTCGTCTTTCCAGTTTAGTCGGTCCATTTGGTTGTATTGCCATGGCGCACCGTTGTTTTCAACGTTGGTCATCATGTTGTTGAGTTCCATCGGAGCGGCACTTTGTTCCATTACCAAATATTGTCTCATATCCATAATGATTGATAATGGGCTAATGCTTACCGGACATTCTTCCACGCAAGCATTACATGAAGTACATGCCCAAAGTTCTTCCGGAGTGATATAATCGTTAAGGAGTTGTTTTCCGTCTTCGACAAATTTTCCGCCATTTTTGGTGATGTTTCTTCCGATTTCTTCGATACGGTCACGTGTATCCATCATGATTTTTCTCGGAGAAAGTTTCTTACCAGTAATATTTGCCGGACATGATGAAGTACAACGACCACATTCAGTACAAGTATAAGCACTTAATAATTGGAACCAATTCAAATCTGTAGCATCGCTAGCCCCGAATTTTGAAGGAGCCTCGTCGGTTGGAGCCGGTGCGGCATAAGGGTCCGCATTGGGGTCCATCATGAGTTTTACCTCATTAGTTACTGTTTTGTTATTGTCAAATTTCCCGAATGGATTAAGGTTTGCAAAATAGGTATTCGGGAAAGCTAAAACAATGTGAAGGTGTTTTGAATAGTATAAGTAATTCAAAAACGCCAATACCATCATAAAGTGTCCCCACCATCCGATTCTTTCTAAAATGTGTAGTGCTCCTTCCGAAAGTGAACCAAATAGGGCAGGACCTAAGTGTTGAGAAACGGCAAATCCGAAGCTTCCTTGTCCTTCAAAATGGGATTTACCCATGTTGTACAACACCTCGTCAGTTCCGTTCATGGTGAAGATACAAGTAACTAAGATGATTTCCATCATCAAAATCAAATTAGCATCTTTCTTTGGCCAACCTAGTAGTTCCGCTTTATTTAGACGTGGAAGTTTAAGTAAATTTCTTCTGGATAAGAATGTAATTGTAGCAATTAAGGCCAGTACAGATAGGATTTCTATAAAGCTAATAATAAAGGTATAGAATCCGCCAAGCGATGGTTTGAAGAATCTATGAGTACCGAATATACCATCGATTAAGATTTCGATTAGTTCGATTTGAGTAATAATAAATGCAGCATAAATTGCAAAGTGCAATAAAGCAGGAATGGGTCTTTTGAACATTTTTTTCTGTCCGAAAGCAACAAGCAACATGTTTCTGAGACGCGCTTTAGGATTATCAGTTCTATCAACAGGTTTCCCTAGTTTGATATTTCTAATCAGAAACTTTACGTTTTTTACAAAGAAACCAACTCCAACTCCAAGTAATAGGATAAAAATAATGTTTGGTATGATACTCATATAAATTATTTATTTTCTTTAGGTGCTACATAGGGTTTGTTCTTCTTCCCAAATACAGAAATGTTGATATATCGTGTAGGGTTGAGTCGAATGTCTTGTAATAATAGTTCAAGTTCTTTGGAAGCGTTGGTAAGGTTGTTATACATACCATCGTCTTTCATCAATTTTCCTAATGTTCCTTTTCCGGATTCAATATCACTAATTAGGCTATTGATATTTGCCAATGTGTTTTCAAGGTCTTTTACTGTTTGACCGATATTAACTTGTGCTAATGAATCAGAAATTTTTGAAAAGTTTGCTGAAGTATGATTAAGATTTGTCATAATTCCGTCAATGTTGTTTTGATTGGAATTAAGCATTTTATTAATCGATGTCATTGCTTTAGAAAGCTCGGCTATAGCAATAGTTAGATTGTCTTTGTTTTTCTGATTAAGTAAGGTATTAAAGTTGGTCAGCAAACTATCAGCACTCACAATAGTGTTTTCTAATTTTTGTTGTAATGGCTCAACTTGAGTACCTAATTTTGCAAGCATTCCGACACGCATTTCGCTAGCCAATGTATCACCTGATTGAGCAAGGTTTGCATCTTGTAGGTTAGGAATTAGCGCGATTTGTTTTCCGCCAATAAATCCCGGTTCATAGATTTGAAGTACTGATGTTTTCGAAATAGGAAAATCAGTTTTTACTTGTACTTCCACAATTAGCTTAGCATCTGCTCCGATTTTAATTTCGTTTACTTTACCAATAACAAGTCCGTTCATGGTTACCGGAGCCGAAGAAGATAAACCTTCTACATTATCATACACTACATGGAAGTATTTGTATGAATTGAATAAATCTCTTCCTTTTAAAAAACTATAACCCCATATAAATAACAATATGGCGCTAATAACTAAAATGGCTGTTTTTATTTCTCTTGATAGTTTCAAATCTCTATAGTTTTGGGGCAAAAATAGTATAAATATTCCGTTGAATGTTTCTAAATTATTTAATAACGTCAGATAATTTCACTTGTTTACCATCTCTAAAAGCAATGATAAAGGCTTGTTCGTAACCTGAGGTTTTAGCTTGCTGAAGTAATTCTTGAGCGGTTGGGTAGGAGTTGGTTTCGCCAAAGTGATACTTGTACAGACTTCCATCTTTTATATAAGTAACCGGATTTAAACCTTTGAAATTACTTGGTTTAAGGTCTAATTTATTACTGCTTGCAGCAATTTGTACCTTGAAAATAGTTTCGTTTTTATTGATGCTTTCCGTGATGGTAGTTTTGGTATTTTCGACTACTTCTGTCACCTGAGGTGTATTGATTTTGGTGTCTTCTACTGATATCGTACTAAAATCCACGAATTCTGAAGATGATGAATAGTGGTCATTTTTATAGTTGATAAGCGCATTAGCAATAGCTTCGGCTAATTCATTTTGACCTTTTTCAGATTTCAGGTATTCCGCTTCTTTTTTGTTGGATACGAATCCAAGTTCGGTAAGTACACTCGGCATAGCGCAGCCGTGTAAAACGTAAAAAATATCTTGTTTTACTCCTCGGTTAGAACGTTTTAGTTTATTGGTGAAATTATTTTGTATAGCACTAGCTAACGAAATACTTTGGTTGATGTATTCACCTTGAAGCAGCATCATGGCAACCATTGATTCCGGATTGTTAGGGTCGTAGCCTTTATATTTTGATTTATAATCCTCTTCCAAGAAAATTACGGCATTCTCTCTTTTTGCAACTTCCATATTGGATTTGTTTTTAGAGATACCCATTACGAAAGTTTCAGTTCCGAAAGGAGTTGCGCTAGTAGATGAATTACAGTGAACCGAAACAAACACACTAGCTTTTGCTTTATTAGCAATAGTAGAACGGTCTTTTACCGGGATGAAAACATCTTTATTTCTGGTATAAGCCACTTCAATATCTTTGTGTTTTTCGAGAAGTTTACCCACTTTAAGTACAACAGCCAATACCACGTCTTTTTCTTTAACACCATGTCCGATGGCTCCTGGGTCGTTACCGCCGTGTCCGGCATCGAGCATTACTTTAAATTTTTCCTGTTTTTGTGCCTGAGCCTGAAATAGTCCGAAGGATAAAGACAAAAAAACAGTCAAATAAATTCTTATATTTATCTTCATTACAGAGAATCTTTTGTTGAGTTAGGATTAAAATTATAGGTTATAATTTTCATAAAGGGCTAATTTTGCTAAAAAATATATGTAAGTTTGCCCAGTTCAAAAATTAAGCCATAATTTTACAAAAATAGAACTAAAACCTTTGCGAACAAAGTTATTTCATATCGTTTTTTGGATAATTTTTTTAGGCGTTTTCTCCTCGAATTTGCACTCTCAAGAATTACCTAAAAAAAACACCGGAATGTCACCCAAAGAGGTTGAAAACACTCAAGAAAAACCTACTGAAGTTCCACAGCAAACGACTGAAAATCAACCTGAAAACAAAGATATAATTGTTTTAGACAAGGATAGTTTAAAACCGAAAAAAGGGAAGCTTGATGGTATTATTAGCCGTTCTGCAAAAGGTTACAATACGTTAAATAACAAAAAGAAAACTTCGCTTTTGTATGACGAAGCGGTTATAAAATATTTGGACATGCAACTCGAGGCGGGAATAATCATGATTGATTACAATCGCAACGAAGTTTATGCCAAAGGAATTGTCGATACGGCAGGAGTTTATACTCAAATTCCAAAATTCACACAAGGCTCGAATGTAGTAGTTCCGGATTCGATTCGTTATAATTTCGACACCGGAAAGTCGTTGGTTTTTGGCTCGAGAACGCAACAAGGTGATTTAAATATTAAGGCTCCGATTACCAAAAAGGAAAACGATTCGACCTTTTATATGAAAAATGCGTTTTTCACTACTTCAAAAGATGTCGATAATCCGGAATATGGTTTTCATACGAGTAAAGTAAAATTAGTTCCGGGTAAAAAAATCATTGTAGGACCGACTTATATGGACATTATGAATGTTCCGACTCCGATTGGACTTCCGTTTGCATTTTTTCCGACCACAACCAAAAGTATTTCAGGATTTATCATTCCAACTTTCGGAGAAAACAACAGTCAAGGTTACTTCTTACAAAACGGAGGCTATTATTTTGCGCTTTCTGATAATTATGATTTAGCCGTTTTAGGAGATTATTATACCAATGGTAGTTATGCGATGCGATTTGAAACAAGTTATGCTTGGAAGTATCGTTTTAGAGGTTTTGCCAACGTGAGAATCGAGAATTTGATTTACAGCGAAAGAGGTTTACCGGATTATTCCAGAACCAAAATATATAACATCCAATGGTCGCATCAGCAAGATAATAAATCGAATCCGAGTTCTCGTTTTTCGGCTTCGGTGAATATGGGAAGTAGTACCTATTTCCAAAATTCACTGAATCAATATAATGTTGGTTCAAGAATGAATAACACTTTGAGTTCATCGGTTAACTATTCCAAAACATTTAATTCGGTTCCTCAAGTAAATATGTCACTCACCGCGACGCATTCACAAAATACGCAAACCCAACGTATTGATATGACTTTGCCGACACTTATGGTGAATGTGGATAGAATTTATCCATTCGCTACACAAGACGAAAGCAAAAAAGGAATTATCAAAAACATCAACGTTCAATATTCATTAAACGCAAAAAATAGCTATTCGACTACCGATTCGTTATTTTTTACTTCGCAAATGTTTAAAGACGGAAAAACCGGATTACAACATTTGATTCCGGTAAGTACCAATTTCAAAGTTTTTGATTATTTTAGTATTCCGATTTCTTTTAATTACAAAGAAGTTTGGACGATGAATACGATTAAAAAACAACGCAATTTCGAAACAGATAGAGATTCTATTACGCCAATCAACGGGTTCGACGCTTTTCGTACCTATGATTTTTCAACAGGTGTCGGAACAACAATTTATGGAACCTTTGATTTAGGAAAAGATAAGAAAATTCAAGGCTTACGACACACCATGCGTCCATCTGTTTCGTATAGTTATGCACCTGCTTTTGACCAATATTACGATGAATATCCGATAGATGCGATGGGAACTACCCGAAGAGATTATACGCGTTTTGAAGGAAGTATGTTTGGTGTACCGAATAACACTTACGCAAGTAGTTTAGGTTTTACATTGGCGAACTCGCTTGAAGCAAAAGTAAGAGAGCGCGATTCGACCAAAACAGAACCCAAGAAAATCATGCTTTTGAATACGTTTAATTTGTCTTCAAGATACAATTTGGCAGCAGATTCGCTTCGTTGGAGTGAGTTATCGGTAAATGCAGGAACCACATTAATGGACGGAAAATTAGGTATTAATTTAATTACTCGATTAGATCCATACGCACTTAATAATGCGAATCGAAGAATCGATAAATTCAATATTGATAACGGAGGAAGTCTGTTCAGAATGACCGGAGCAAACCTGACCTTGAATTATTCGTTCTCTAGTTCGGATTTTGACAAATTAGGCAACAATCAGAATGAACAAAACGGAGGAAGAAGTGATGATTTGTTCGGTACAGATATGGAAGCTCAGCGAAGAAATAGTCGAAATGAAAAGGAAAATGATAAGTCGAATGTAGGTGATTTCTACTCACTTAAGCTTCCGTGGGATTTGCGTTTAGCTTATTCGATGACCTATGGTAATGAGCGTAGACAATCTGAAATTACCTCTAACTCATTGATGGTTTCGGGTAATATCAGTCTTTCGGATAAATGGAAAGTAGGGGTTTCTACCGGTTATGATTTCGTACAAAACGGAGTTACTTTTACTCAGCTTCGCTTTGAGCGAGATTTATTGTCTTGGCGAATGGATTTCTCTTGGGTGCCTATTGGAGATTCACAATGGAACTTCTTTATCGGAATCAAATCCACCATGCTTCAAGATATCAAATGGGAGAAGAGAAAATCCCCTGATCCACAATTATAATACAACATAAAAAAATCCGCTCTACAGCGGATTTTTTATTAGTACAAGAATCAATCAATTTAAGATTTGTATTTGCTAGCGGTAATTTCAGCAATTTTAATGATAACCTCCGTAGCTTTTTGCATACTTTCTACAGGTACATATTCGTATTTTCCATGGAAGTTGTGTCCTCCGGCAAAGATATTCGGGCAAGGTAATCCCATAAATGACAATTGAGAACCGTCTGTTCCTCCACGAATGGGCTTAATAAGAGGTTTAATACCCAATTCCATCATCGCTTTTTCAGCAATTTCAACAATATGATATACCGGTTCTACCTTTTCTTTCATATTGAAGTATTGATCTTTGATTTCAGCCGAGATGATGTCCTCACCAAATTTAGAAGCGTATTTTTTGTTGATTTTATCGACAATGGCTTGGATAGTCTTCTTGCGTTCTTCAAATTTCTTTTTGCTGTGGTCGCGGATAATTAGACCTATTTCGGTATGCTCGATACTTCCTTTGATGTTGCTCACGTGGAAGAATCCTTTATAACCTTTAGTTTTTTCAGGCACTTCTTTTTTCGGAAGCTTCGAAATGAATTTGTTTGCAATCAATAAAGAGTTAATCATTTTTCCTTTGGCATAACCCGGGTGAACGCTTTTACCTTTGATAGTAACTTTCACTCCGGCAGCATTGAAGTTTTCGTATTCCAATTCTCCGATTTGGCTACCGTCCATAGTATAAGCCCAATCAGCACCGAATTTTTCTACGTCAAATTTATGTGCGCCACGACCGATTTCTTCATCGGGAGTAAATCCGACTTTAATGGTTCCGTGTTTGATGTCAGGATTGTTGATTAGGTATTCCATAGCCGTTACAATTTCAGTAATTCCGGCTTTATCATCAGCTCCTAAAAGCGTAGTACCGTCAGTAGTGATTAGCGTTTGTCCTTTGTACAATAACAAATCACTGAAATAACTCGGAGATAGAACAATGTTTTGTTCTTTGTTCAGGATGATGTCTCCTCCGTCATAATTCTCAACAATTTGAGGGTTAACGTTAGCTCCGGTAAAATCTGGAGTGGTATCAAAGTGAGCGATGAAACCAATTGTAGGAACTTCATAATCCACATTGCTCGGAAGCGTCGCCATGATGTACGCATTCTCATCAATGGTTACGTCTGATAATCCGATGGATTTTAATTCTTCAACTAGTTTATTGGCTAAATCCCATTGCTTGGCTGTACTTGGTGTGGTATCTGAGTTAGGATCTGATTCTGTGTCTACAGTTACGTAGGAAATAAAACGATTAATAATGTGCTGCATAGCTATTGTTTTTAAAAAGAGAACAAATTTACGAAATGTTTTATGGTTTAGACAAATGTAAATGAAATGTTAAAATACGTCATTTGCCTTATTGTTAGATTATGGATTATTGAAAATATTTGCAATGTGATTTTTTACTAACAACAAATAATTATCAACAAATTAAAATCTAAACTTATGAAAACAATTAAAAAAATTAGTGTGTTGTTTATTGCTCTTGCAATTTCAGGTTTCGTTTCATCATGCGGAAGCGATGACGGTGGAGGGGGCGGAGGCTCAAGTGTATCTGAAGGTGTAATGAAAGCAAAAGTAGACGGAAACTGGGTTACTACAGAAAGCATGACAGGTGCAGCAACTTTAGTAGAAAGTGCAGGAGCTTTGACTTTACAAGGAAATACCGGAGGAACAAGTAGTAAAGCTTTCATGTTTGTTATCAATGGTTTTGAAGGACAAGATACGTATGTAATTGGTGGAGAAAATTCAATTTATGTGAATGCTAGTTATACCGAAATTACTGTAGATATGAATAATCCGATGAACACTCAATCAGTAACATGGCAAGCGCCTTATTCAGGCGGAGGAGAAGTAGGGAAAATTGTGTTCTCAGAAGTAACAGATACTCACGTGAAAGGTACCTTTGAATTTACAGCAAAGAAAAATACAGGAGATGGTTCTCTTAAAACAATTTCTGAAGGTTCATTCAATCTGAAAATTACAAGACATTAAATGGGTTAAATGTTGGCTTGAAAACGGAAGATTTTTCTTCCGTTTTTTTATTTCTGATAATTTAAAAATACGACAAATGACGTATTGAAATTCAACGAATTAAATATCATATTTGTACAACATCTCAAAAATCCTATATTATGAACAGCACATTATTCAAAAAATCAATAGGAGTATTTCTATTGTTACTTAGTATGAATCTTTCGGCTCAAAATAATTATAAAGCAGAAGATTTATCCATCCGATTCTTGAAAGAAACCTACGACAATGCTTTTATGAACGTCACCGAAGTAAAAGATACTTATATTGTAGTAAAAGACGTTTTCAGTATTTATGTAGAAATCGACAAAAACAACAGATATGTAGTATTGAGCGCGGCATATCCACTAGATGAAAAAGCTACTGATGCTCAAATTCTTCGTTTGATGAACAAATTGAACGACGAAATAATTATGACTAAGTTTTATTATGATCCAAAATCGAAATCAGTTTGTTATGCTTATTATCTTTGGACCGACAGAGGATTTAACAGTGCTACATTAGTAAGTGCTACTAAACTATTTAGTCAAACTATCAATTTGTCATTGGATAAAGATACCGATAGAATCATCAAATAATTTTGAGTTTTATACTAGACTAACTAGTAAAGGGAACCTTTTAAAGGTTCCTTTTTTATTGTCTAATACATTGGAATACTTATAAATACGTCATCTGTCGTATTGATACAAGAGCGTAGAATATTCAACTTTGAAGAAACTAAAAATAATTTTATGAAACTCATTAACCTAACTTATGCTTTGCTATTTGTGGCAGGAACGCTCTTTGCGCAAAAAGCCGAATCTCCTCAATATACCTATGATATGGGAGGAAAAATCACTTTTATGAAACTCACTGATGCCGGAGTACTTGTGGTGGCTGGTTCTGGAGGACTAGGCGGAATCAAACCCGGAGCAAGTCAAGCTCATTTTAATTTTAAAGATTACGGAAAAATCAAACCCGAAGAATTAGAATTTATTCCGATGTCGCCTTATGTAGTGATTAATGAAGGAGGAATGTTCAGTTCTAAAAAAACCGTAATTGACTATGTTGCCGGAACCAAATTGTTTGCGACAGAAGAAAATAAATGGAAATTTACCTATCGCGCTGATGTGATGCTACCTGAAAATAAACTGGTAGTTGCTGGTTTGCATAAAGATAAAGGTATCGCAGTAGGAGTTTATGATTTGTTAAACGGAAAAGAAATTGGTTTGATTCCGTTTAAAGCCAGCATGGGACAAAACTTCTTGACCAAACCGGTAATTATTGACGGTGGACTTTTGGTTGGAACCGATAAGAGTTTGTTGCGTGTTGATATTGATAAAGGCACAGTGGTTTGGGAAAACAAAGATGTGGATATGATTTCGTGGGTAACCGCCGATAAATCAGGAAAAGAAATTTACGCGTTTGAAGACCGAAACGGAAACACAAGAATCCATAAAATCAGTAGTTCCGGTCAAAAGCTATGGGACAAAGAACGCAAAATAAAAGGAAAAGTAAATCGCTTTGAAATCTTGCCAAACGGCTTGGCGTGTGTGAGTGATGTGGATAATTCGGGCAAGACGGGACTCGGAAAACTTACTTCGGGCGCGTCTGAATCTAAAATTTACTTTTTGAGCGCTCAAGACGGTTCTGATTTATGGGAAAAAGCGCCAAAAACCAAAGGATACGTGCAACATTTTTATATTATGGATGACGGAATTTTGTTCGGGTTAGAAGAAGGAGGAATTAATAAAGTTTCCTTTGACGGAACGCCATTATTCAAAAAACCAATGAAAACCGGAGAAAACATTCATACTATGGCGATGACTCCGAAAGGTTTAATTTACATAACCGATTCCGATTGTAATATCATCAATCTAACTACAGGAGAATCGATTTGGAATAAAGAATTGAAATACAAAAGAGCCAAAGCCGTAACAAGTACTTATGACGCTAAAAACAAGCGTTATCTCATCAGTACCGGGGAAGAAGTTGTAGCAATTAATGAAAATACCGGCGAAATTAGCTCATTTGCGACGTTCAAATTCGAAGGAAAAGAAAATCCCAATACAATGCTTGTTCGAGACAATGGTATTTTATTGACTTCTGACCAAAACATGATGATGTTTGACTTTGGCGGAACACAAAAATTCCATCAATATTTTAAAGCACCGGGCAAAAGTGCTGCCGGAGCTATTCTGATGGGCGCTCTGACTGTAGCATCGGCTGCGGCTTCTGCAAGCTCATATGCTGCCGCAGAACAAAACCGTCAAGTTCACAGTATGGGTGGTGGCTATTACCGATTAGGAGATTATACTTCAACTGGGGAAAGTTATAAAAATATGGGAGATTCTTTTGCCAATGCTGCCGGAGCTTCGTTTGCCGAAATGACCAAGCGATTCAAAGCAACTGCAGCGACCGAAAACGCTCAATTTATTCTTACCAAACTCGATAGTGGCGAAGTAGGATTAGTTAAAATAGACAAAGATTCGGGTACTAAACAAAAAGAAATCACTTTAAAAGACAAAAAACCGGAATATGAAGTGGACGAATTAGGCGGTTATTTGTACTACAAAGCCAATGATAAAACCATTTATTCGTACGACTTAAAAAAATAATCAATCGATTATAGATTGCTCAAAATTAGCAACAGCTTATGCGATTTATACTTAGTTTTTTCAAATACTTATGGATTAGCCTAAAAAATCACTTATGCTAATCCATAAGTTATTCATTCAATTTTTATTTGATTTTTGTTTAACTGTTATATGTATTATTCTTTGATTTTTCTAGTATCGCATTGTTTTCTGTTTAAGAAGCAATCAAGCGGAATTTTTATCAAAGAAGCTATTGATACATCTTTCGCAGTAGGCATTAATCATCAGATTGAATTGGTGCAAACCAAAATTTTATTTGCCCAACACATCAATACGGTTTTATGCGTGGCTTTTATATCACTTTTTTTGATTTTGCTTGGATTTCAGTTCAAAATTGCCAAAGTCCAACAAAAAGCTAATCAGGTTATATACAATCGGTATCAAGTTGCGATGGGTGATCTTGACAAACTCCAAAAAACAAGTCAGCAAAGACAAAAATCTTCGAACGAGTTTCATCAAAATATAGGTTCGCAATTAGCGTATATTTCATCGGCTTTAGACAATTTAAAATGTTTGCTGGTCGGAAAATATCCTGAAGTAGAAAGCAAACTTAGCGCGATAAATTTGTTTACCAAAAATTCGTTAGAAGATTTTAGAGATTCGGTATGGGCGCTTCAGCAAGAAAATATTTCGTTAGAAGAACTAAAAATTCGTCTTACTAATTTTATCGAAAAGTGCGGTTTTCTGGAACAAGACATTTCTTTTTCTATCGAAATAGAAGAAACAATTTTGTCGTATAACTTCGATTTATTTGACGGAATAAGTCTTTATAAAATTCTAAAAGAAGCTATTCTATATGCAATTAAAGAAAAAAAAGCTACTCGAATTACGCTTCAAATTGTTCAAAAAAACAATCAACTGGAAATCGTTTTACAAGACAATGTAACAGAACCTAATAAAGAATACATTCAATCACATCTTACTTTTAAATTTAATTTGAAGCGAAAAGTGAATGAAATAGGCGCTTCGATGAATATGATTGTAGTATCTACCGGAACGAAATTATTAATAGTGTATTAAATCTTTTTTAGTATTTTTGACTAAGGCTTTAAATTGATGGTGAATTATGTTAATTAGATTTGTAGTATATATTTTATTTTGTCTTTCGTTTCATTTTTTGTATTCGCAGTCCGTCAAAACCGACAGTTTACTCAAGCTAGTAGAAAAGACCAAAAATCCTGATAAAAAAGCCGAATTGTACCTTCATTTATCCCTCGAATATGAAGCAGCAGATGTACAAAAATCATTCGATTACGGACTGAAAGCACTCCACGAAGCCGAGAAAAGAAAAACGCCGCTCGTTTTATCAGAAACTTATAACAATTTGGCAAATATTTACGAGTACAGAAGTATTTCCGATTCGTCTTACATCTACCACAAAAAAGCGTTAGAGCTTCGCTTGAAGCTCAATGATCCGATAAAAATCGGAGATTCGTACAACAATATCGCGATTTATTATGATCGAGTAGGAAACTTTCCGGCATCGTTGAAGAATTACTTTAAAGCACTTCGTTATTATGAACAAGAAAACGATATCGAAAAACAAGGAATGGTGTTTTCTAACATCGGAATCGTTTATAAAGCCCAGAAAGAATACAAAAAATCATTAGAATATTATCAAAAAGCCAATGCTATTTATGAGCAGCTAAAATCCGATTTTGGCGTAGCGGTTTCTCAAGGTAATATGGGTTCCGTTTTATTATCCACCGGAGATTATCAGCAATCAATCGCCTATTCTGAAAGGTCTAAATTGCTGTATGAAAAAGTAGGTTATGACCGCCTGACGATTTATCCGCTTATCAATACTGCCATTGCCCATGATAGTTTAAAAAACTATACCCAGGCCGAAAAATTGTATTTGGAATGTATTGAATTGTACAAAAAACAAGACAATAATTATGAATTATCCAGTACGTTCAATGCTTATGCATCTTGTCTTATCAAACAAGGAAAATACAAACAAAGTATTCCGTTTTTGGAAACTGCGCTTGATTATGCAAGAAAATCCAATGGCGTTTTATTAGAAATAGCCACCCGTAAAAACTTAGCTAAAGCTTATTCTAAACTTCAGAATTACCAAGAAGCTTTCAAGCAAATGCAATTGCACAATTTGGTTAAAGATTCGTTGTTTGAACAAGAAAAAACCAAAGCCGTATTTGAACTCGAAAAGCAATATCAAACCGAGAAAAAAGAGAAAGAAATCCTTCAACAAAGAGCCGTTATTGCCGAAAATAACTTGATATTAGAACACAAAAACACACAAATCATCGTCGCTTGTTTTTTAATTTTAGCTTCGGTTTTGATGGGATATATGTTCTTTTATAAACAAAAACAAAAAGCCAAACGACTCGAAAAAGAAAATCTTTTGAAGGATGCGTATGCCAAAATCGAAACTCAAAAACAACTCGAAAAGCAACGCCTGAAAATTTCTAGAGATTTACACGATAATATTGGTTCACAACTCACTTTTATTATTTCGTCACTCGAAAACATCAAATATTATTTCAAAGAAGCCAATTCTGAGGTTAATAATAGGATTGATAGTATTAGCAAATTCACCCGACAAACCATTTCTGAATTGCGCGATACGATTTGGGCGATGAACAAAGACCAAGTAACTTTTGAAGATTTGTGTGCTCGACTAACTGACTTTATAGGTCATGCTTCGAATTCGGTAAATGATATTTCCTTTGATTTTGAAGTACAGAAAGAATTAGAAAATATAGATTTCAAATTTACTTCACTCGAAGGAATCAACTTATTCCGCGTAGTTCAAGAAGCCATCAATAATGCGGTCAAACATGCTGAAGCTACTCAAATAAAAGTTCAAATTACGAGTTCTAATGACCCTAATTACCGATTTGCAATTGCGGTTTCAGATAACGGAAAAGGTTTTTCGGGAGTCAATTCTAATTCCGGAAATGGGCTTTCAAATATGGAAAAAAGAATCAGTGAAGCAGCAGGAGAGATAAATTTTGATTCCACTTCACAAGGAACTACCGTAAGGATTTGGATATAAAAAATAGGGCATTTGCCTAATTTTAAATGAGATTTTAAAATCTAATTTTGGTTGAAACTAACTTACACAAGTAATGATAAAAGTAGCCATCGTCGACGATAATTTGTTCTTACAGAAAGCAGTAGCCGAAAAATTATCATTTTTCAAGAATATAAGTATTAAGTTTTGTGCCAATAATGGTAAAGAACTTCTCGAAAAATTAGAAGAAAATGCCAACATCAATCTCATTCTGATGGATATCGAAATGCCGGTTATGAATGGCATTGACACTACCGAAAAAGTCAAACAGAAATATCCGCACATCAAAATCATTATGCTGACGGTTTTTGATAATGATGAAAACATTTTCAAATCTATAAAAGTCGGCGCGGATGGTTATTTACTCAAAGAAGTCAATCCCGAAGATTTGTATCAAGGACTTATCGAAACCATGAGTGGAGGTGCAGCCATGACACCATCCATTGCTTTAAAAACATTAAAACTTCTCCGCAATCCAATTATTATTACCGATAATCAAGACCCAGAAGAAATCAAACTTTCGGCTAGAGAAATCGAAGTGTTGGAACAATTAGGCAAAGGACTGAATTACATGAATATCGCCGGGAATTTGTTTATTTCACCCAGTACAGTACGCAAGCATATCGAAAACATCTATGTAAAGCTACAAGTCCACAACAAAATAGAAGCCGTACAAAAAGCCAAAGACAAAAACATCATTTAATTCTTTCTGTCATGATTTGATTTCTTCGAAACTGCCAAAATTTCAGAATTTAATGGTAGGGCTTGATTTTTGATATATTTTGCGTAATTTTAAAACCAAAATTTATATCAATGGACGGAATGTATTTAATTATTATCGGAGCAGTAGCTTTGTTGAGCTGGATGGTTAGCGCAAGGCTGAAAAGCAAATTTGAGCAATATTCTAAAATTCACCTTCGCAACGGAATGAGCGGAGCTGAAATTGCTGAAAAAATGCTTGCTGATCACGGTATTCAAAATGTGAAAGTTATCTCAACTCCGGGTCGATTAACCGATCATTACAATCCAGTGGACAAAACCGTAAATTTAAGCGAAGCTGTATATAATCAGCGAAATGCTGCTGCCGCTGCCGTAGCTGCTCACGAAGTAGGTCACGCTGTTCAGCACGCTACCGCTTATAGTTGGTTACAAATGAGATCGAAAATGGTTCCGGTAATCGGAGTGGCGTCAGGAATGTCACAATGGTTAGTAATCATCGGAATTATTTTAGGAGTAGCATCGGGTGATGGTTCAACTCCGATAGGATTTTATGTAGCTCTTGCCGGATTAGCTCTTATGGCAGTTGCAACTGCATTTAGCTTTGTAACTCTTCCGGTAGAATACGATGCAAGTAATAGAGCATTGGCTTGGCTTAAAAATAAAAATATGCTTTCTCAACAAGAGTATGCCGGAGCTGAAGATTCACTCAAATGGGCTGCCAGAACGTATTTGGTAGCAGCTCTAGGGGCTTTAGCCAATTTATTGTACTGGGCTTGGAGAGTTCTTGGCGCGAACCGAGACTAATCCTTATAAAATATAAATTCAGCCTTCTAAAGTTATACACAAACTTTGGAAGGCTGTTTGTTTTTTGCTCCAAAAAACTACCTTTGTATAATCCTGAAAAATATTATTTATGCAGAAAGATTCTAAAAGACTACAAGCACTGTTATATCACGCAAAGCCAAAACCAGGGAAAATAGAAGTAATTCCTACCAAAAAATATGCAACTCAAAGAGATCTTGCTCTTGCATATTCTCCGGGAGTAGCTGAGCCGTGCTTAGAAATAGAAAAAGACGTTAATAACGTATATAAATACACTTCAAAAGGAAATCTGGTAGCTGTAATTTCCAACGGAACAGCAGTTTTAGGATTAGGAGATATCGGTCCGGAGGCTTCAAAACCCGTAATGGAAGGAAAGGGACTTTTATTCAAGATTTTTGCCGGTATTGATGTTTTTGATATTGAGATAGATACAAAAAATGTTGACGAATTCATCCAAACGGTAAAAAACATAGCACCTACATTCGGAGGGATAAATCTGGAAGATATCAAAGCGCCGGAATCGTTCGAAATCGAGAGAAGATTAGTCGAAGAGTTGAATATTCCGGTAATGCACGATGACCAGCACGGAACAGCAATTATTTCGGCAGCGGCACTACTGAATGCTGTAGAACTTGCCGGCAAAAAACTGGAAGAAGTGAAAATCGTAGTATCCGGTGCGGGTTCGGCTGCGATTGCGTGTGCGAAACTTTATATTGCTTTCGGGGCGAAAATCGAAAATTTCTTGATGCTCAACAGTAAAGGAGTACTGAAAAAAGGTGACGAAAGATTATCTTCTCTTCAAATGGAATTCGCTACTGATAAGCCTATTTCTACACTAGAAGATGCTGTGAGAGGAGCAGATGTATTTATTGGTCTTTCTTCCGGAGATATTTTAACGCCGGAGATGTTACTATCTATGGCAGATAATCCGATTGTGTTTGCTATGGCAAATCCAAATCCGGAGATTAAATACGACTTAGCGATTAAAACCCGTAAGGATGTTATTATGGCAACCGGTCGTTCAGATCATCCTAACCAAGTAAATAATGTACTTGGTTTCCCATACATTTTCCGTGGAGCATTGGATGTAAGAGCTACTAAGATTAATGAAGAGATGAAGATGGCTGCGGTTCGTGCTCTGGCAGAACTAGCTAAAACTCCGGTACCGGAACAAGTAAATATTGCTTATGGCGAAACAAAACTTTCGTTCGGTAGAGAGTATATTATCCCGAAACCTTTTGATCCAAGACTTATTACTGTAGTATCTCCGGCTGTGGCTAGAGCGGCTATGGAAACCGGAGTGGCTACCAACCCAATTACTGATTGGAATAAATATGAATCAGAACTATTAGAAAGACTCGGGAATGACAACAAAATTGTTCGCATGCTTACTAATAGAGCTAAAACAGAGCCGAAACGCATTGTTTTTGCCGAGGCTGATAGCTTGGATGTATTGAAAGCCGCTCAAATTGTATCGGACGAAGGAATTGGTATTCCCATTCTTTTAGGAAACAAAGAGGTTATTTCTGAAATGAAAAAAGAAATCGGATTCGATAGAGATGTAGAAATTATCGACCCGAAAACCAGCGACCAAGACGAATGTCGCGAGAAATACGCACACGCTTATTGGCTCAAAAGAAGACGCAGAGGAGTAACGCTTTATGATGCCCAAAAATGGATGCGCGAACGCAACTATTTTGCAGCCATGATGATTAACGAAGGGGATGCTGATGCGCTTGTAACAGGCTATTCCAGAAGTTACCCAACAGTTGCAAAACCTATTATGCAACTTATTGATAAAGCGCCGGGTGTAGCTAGAATTGCTACTACGAACCTTATGATGACCAAAAGAGGTCCGATGTTTTTCTCGGATACAGCCATAAATCCGAACCCAACTGCTGAAGAATTGGCTCATATTGCGCTAATGACTGCCAAAACGGTTAGAATGTTTGGTATGGAACCCGTTATTGCGATGGTTTCTTATTCCAATTTTGGTTCGGCAAACCAACCAAGTACCAATAAGGTAAGAGATGCGGTAGCCTATTTACATCAAAACTATCCGGATTTGATAGTAGATGGAGAAATTCAGACAGATTTTGCCTTGAATTCTGATATGATAGCTTCGAAATTCCCATTCTCTAAATTGGCGGGAAAAAAAGTAAATACACTTATCTTCCCGAATCTGGAAGCGGCAAATATTACTTATAAATTGCTTAAAGAACTCAACCAAAACGAGTCTATAGGACCAATTATATTAGGATTAGACAAACCGGTTCACATTTTCCAACTTGGGGCAAGCGTGGAGGAAATGGTGAATATGGCTGCCGTGGCGGTTGTAGATGCACAAGAAAAGTCAAAACGCAAACCACATGTTTCAGAATAAACCCAAAAACAAAAAGCAATTTCTTTTTGTCTTATTGGTGTTTCTGATTCTGTTTGTATTGAATAAGTCAGATTTATTTTCATCTGATTCTCATACTTCTAAAACAGTCTCATCGGTTGATTCATCAACCGATGAGACTGTTTTTGACGCTTCGGACAAGGCTTATTTTTTGCCCACCTCCACGACGCATCAAATTATTGCTCATTCGACTTATTTTGTTTCGTATAACGAAGCGCATGAACAAGCCGAATGGGTGGCGTATGTACTTCGTCCTGAAGATTTAACCGGAGAGAAGCGCAAACGGCCTTATTTTAAGCAAGACCCGAAAGTCGAAACCCAATCTGCGCATTGGGGTAATTATAAAAATTCGGGTTATACCAAAGGGCATCTGCTTCCGGCAGGGGATAGAGTTTTTTCTAAAGAAGCCTATGACGAAACTTTTTATACATCGAATATTTCGCCTCAATCTCAGGAACTCAATACCGGAATTTGGAATAGTTTAGAATCCAAAATTCGAAATTTTGTTCGCAAAAACGGAAAAGTATATGTAGTAACCGGTGGCGTATTGTCCGAAGGATTGGAGAAAATCGGTAGCGAAAAGGTTTCGGTACCTGATTATTTCTACAAAGTTTTGCTTTATGAAAGTAGAGATGGCTATAAAATGGTGAGTTTCCTAATCCCACACAAGGAGGAAAAACGCAGAAAATTATACGAATATACTGTCCCGACTGACAGCATTGAGCACATGACCGGACTTGATTTTTATCATTTCTTGGAAGATTCGCTTGAAGATAAATTAGAACAAAAAATAGATTATAGTTGGTTTAGATAACTTAAATTATTTTAAGAGTAAAAATCTACCACAAATATTATTAAATTTGCAGCTCAAAAATTGTAAAGAATGATAAAGATTACCTTACCAGACGGTTCGATTAAAGAATTCCAAAGTGGAGTGACTCCTATGGATGTGGCTAAAAGCATCAGCGAAGGATTAGCCAGAAATGTGATTTCAGCTTCTTTTAACGAAGTAACAGTTGAAACGCAAACCTCTTTGACGACCGATGGCGCTTTGGTTCTATATACTTGGAACGATAAAGAAGGTAAAAAAGCATTTTGGCATTCGTCTTCACACGTGTTAGCACAAGCATTACAAGAATTATATCCTGGAATCAAATTGACGATAGGTCCGGCGGTAGAAAACGGATTCTATTACGATGTTGATTTTATGGACCACAAAATTTCTGAGTCGGATTTCAAAAAAATTGAAGACCGTTTCTTAGAAATTGCTCGCGAAAAACACGATTTCAAAATGCGTTCAGCGACTAAAGCAGAGGCATTAGAAATGTATCGCAAAGAAAACAATCCGTACAAAATAGAACTTATCGAGAACTTGGAAGACGGAACCATAACGTTCTGTGACCACTCAAATTTTACAGATTTATGTCGCGGAGGACACATTCCGAATACCGGAATTATCAAAGCGATGAAAATCATGAGTGTGGCCGGAGCATATTGGAGAGGAGATGAGAAAAACAAACAGCTTACTCGTGTGTACGGAATTTCGTTCCCGAAACAGAAAGATTTAACCGAATACTTAGAATTGCTTGAAGAGGCTAAAAAGCGCGACCATAGAAAACTAGGAAAAGAATTAGAACTTTTCCACTTTTCTCAAAGAGTAGGGCAAGGTTTGCCACTATGGCTTCCGAAAGGAGCTGCATTGCGCGACCGTTTGGAGCAATTCTTGAAAAAAGCACAGAAAAAAGCGGGATATGAGCAAGTAGTTTCACCTCACATCGGACATAAAGAATTATATGTGACTTCTGGTCACTATGCAAAATACGGTGCAGACAGCTTCCAACCGATTCACACTCCGAACGAAGGAGAAGAATTCTTGTTGAAACCTATGAACTGTCCGCATCACTGCGAAATTTATAAAGCAAAACCTTGGTCATACAAAGATTTGCCAAAGCGTTATGCAGAATTCGGAACGGTTTATCGTTATGAGCAATCCGGAGAATTACACGGGCTTACTCGTGTAAGAGGATTTACTCAAGACGACGCGCATATTTTCTGTATGCCGGAACAATTGGATGCGGAGTTTAAAAATGTAATTGACCTAGTGCTTTATGTATTTGGTTCATTAGGATTTGAGAACTTTACGGCTCAAGTTTCGGTAAGAGATTTGAACAATCCGGATAAATATATCGGTTCGGTAGAAAACTGGGAAAAAGCTGAAAATGCAATTATTTCTGCCGTAAAAGACAAAGAATTAAATTATGTAATCGAGCCGGGAGAAGCTGCTTTTTATGGTCCGAAATTAGACTTCATGGTAAAAGATGCGCTAGGAAGACAATGGCAATTAGGAACTATTCAAGTAGATTACAACTTGCCGGAACGTTTCGATTTGACTTATATTGGATCGGATGACAAACAACACCGTCCGGTGATGATTCACCGTGCGCCGTTTGGCTCGATGGAGCGTTTCGTGGCTATTTTATTAGAGCATACAGCCGGAAATTTCCCGATTTGGCTAATGCCTGAGCAGGCTATCATATTGTCTTTGAGTGAAAAATATGAAAATTATGCAAAAAAAGTTTTAACTTTGCTTGAAAATCACGAAATTCGCACCCTTGTAGATAACCGCAATGAGACTATCGGTAAGAAAATCAGGGAAGCTGAGCTACAAAAAATCCCTTTTATGCTTATCGTAGGGGAAGAAGAAGAGAAAACCAACACCGTTTCGCTTCGTGTTCAAGGTCAAGCAGGTAAAGGAAATATGAATGTTTCGATTGAAGAATTTGTGAAAATTGTTCAAGAAGAAATCAACAAAACATTGAAACCTTTTTAAATAAATATAAATGGTTTGAGAAGTTCAAACCAAGAGAATTTTAAAAGTAAGTTTAACTTAAATATTTAGAGTTATAGCAATTAGAAACAATAGAGGACCCGTTAGAGTAGAGAAAAAAGATCCTCACAGAATTAATGAATTGATACGTGTTCCGGAGGTTCGCCTTGTAGGAGATAACGTAGAAATGGGAGTGTATAAAACCTCTGTAGCTCTTCAAAAAGCAGAAGAGTTGGAGTTGGACTTGGTTGAAATTTCGCCAAATGCTGAACCTCCTGTTTGTAAAATCATGGACTATAAGAAGTTTCTTTACGAACAAAAGAAACGCGATAAAGAACTTAAAGCAAAATCAGCTCAGATTTCGGTAAAAGAGATTCGTTTCGGACCTCAAACCGATGATCATGATTATGATTTCAAAAAGAAAAATGCCGAGAAGTTCTTGAAAGAAGGTTCTAAACTCAAAGCATTCGTTTTCTTTAAAGGTCGTTCGATTATTTACAAAGAACAAGGACAGATTTTATTATTACGTCTTGCTCAGGACCTTGAAGAATACGGAAAAGTAGAAGCAATGCCAGTATTGGAAGGAAAACGTATGACTATGTACATTGCTCCTAAAAAGAAAAAATAAGATTAAGTAATATATATAAACCTAGGAAAAGATGCCTAAAATGAAAACTAAATCGGGAGCTAAGAAACGTTTCAAAGTTACCGGTACAGGAAAAATCAAAAGAAAGCACGCTTTTAAAAGTCACATTTTGACTAAAAAATCTAAAAAGCGTAAACTTGCTCTTACTCACTCAGGTCTTGTTCACCAAGCTGATGAGAGAAGCGTAAAAGAACAATTAAGATTAGTTTAATCTAATCCTAAGTTGTTGGTTAAAACAATTTAATAACCCTGTAACAGGCCCATAAGATTTCTTGAAACAATAGAAACGCCTCTTACAAAAAAACAAAAAGATTATGCCAAGATCAGTAAATTCAGTTGCTAAAAGAGCACGTAGAAAAAAAGTTTTAAAACAAGCCAAAGGTTTCTTTGGAAGACGTAAAAACGTTTGGACAGTTGCTAAAAACGCGGTAGAAAAAGCAATGCAATATGCTTACCGTGATAGAAAGCAGAAAAAGAGAAATTTCAGAGCTTTATGGATCACTCGTATCAATGCAGGAGCTAGACTTCACGGAATGTCTTACTCTCAATTTATGGGTAAAGTAAAAGCTAACGGAATCGAGCTTAACAGAAAAGTTCTAGCGGATTTAGCTATGAATCATCCACAAGCTTTCGAAGCAATTGTTAAAAAAGTAAAATAATTCGTCTAACTCGTTACTTAATCTTATATATGAAAAACCACTCAATTTGAGTGGTTTTTTGTTTTATAGTGCGAATATCTTGTACGGTTGATTGGTTTGTTGTATAATGTTTTCGGTGCGTTCTTGATCAGTATCCGAGATGAATACTTGCCCGAAAGTATCTTGATTCACCAAATCAATAATTTTTCCAACGCGAGATTTATCCAATTTGTCAAATACATCGTCAAAAAGTAGGATAGGCTTGAGGTTACTTTGTTTTTTGACAAATTCGAATTGCGCCAGTTTAAGCGCAATTAAAAATGATTTTTGCTGTCCTTGAGAACCAAACTTTTTAATGGGGTGTTCGCCGATTTCAAACGACAAATCGTCTTTGTGAATTCCGGCAGAAGTGTATTGCACAGCGCGGTCTTTTGCAATAGATTCTTCTAATAATTGTGCTAAATTATTTTGGAACAATTGACTCTCATAAACCAAGTTTACTTCTTCTTTATTCCCGGAAATAATAGCGTAATATTTTTTGAAAATAGGAGAGAATTGCTCTAAAAATTCACTGCGTTTTTGATGGATAAATTCGCCCAAAGCAGCGAGTTGTTCGTTGTAAATAGAAAGCGTTTCTTTGTCGAATACTTGGTTGATAGAAAAGTATTTGAGTAAAGAATTTCTTTGGGATATAACTTTTTGATATTTAATAAGTTGATTTAGGTAATTTGAATCAAGTTGTGAAATGATTTGATCGATAAATTTACGTCTAGTTTCGCTTCCTTCCGAGATTATATCACTATCATAAGGAGAGATAATCACCAGAGGGATAAACCCGATGTGTTCCGAGAATTTGTCGTAATTCTTACCATTTTTTTTGATAACCTTTTTTTGATTTTTTTTCAGACTACAAACGATGTGATGCGTTTGTTCTTCTTTCAAAAATTGTCCGTCAATTACAAAAAATTCTTCTCCATGGCGAATGTTCTGTATTCCGATAGAATTGAAATAACTTTTTCCGTAAGCCAAATGATAAATACCGTCCAAGATGTTGGTTTTCCCGATTCCGTTTTGCCCAACGAAACAATTAATCTTAGCATCAAAATCAAAACTGATTTCGTCGAAATTTTTATAATTGATAAGACTTAGTTTTTGTAATTGCACGCTCTAAAAGGTTTCTGATGTTGAGTAATGCAAAGTTACGTTTCCTATTTTAAACTTAATACCTTTGGACAAAAATTACTACATTTACTTTTTAATTCTCAACGAGTGAAGAACTATACCGTTCAACGATATACCCATCAGCACAATCAACTTTGGAATTCCTTTTTAGAAGGTTCTAAAAACGGAACTTTTTTATTTCATAGAGATTTTATGGAATATCACAGTGACCGTTTTTCGGATTATTCTCTTATTGTTTTTGAGAATGACAAACCCAAAGCGTTATTTCCGGCTAATCATTCAAATGATACGGTTTATTCGCATCAAGGCCTAACTTACGGAGGAATAATTGTTTCGGAAGATTGTAAACTGACACATTTTCTAACCATTTTTGAAACTATTTTGGATTTCTTGAAAAAAGAGTATAAAAAGTTATATATCAAAGTGCTTCCGAATATTTATAATTCCACTTTTTCGGATGAATTGTTGTACGGATTGTTTTTGCAGAATGCTACTTTGGTTCGACGAGATACTTTTTCGGTTATTGATTTGGAGAAACCGATTAAAATTTCGAATTCCCGTAAATACGAAATCAAAAAAGGAGTGGAGCATCAAATCGAAATCCAACAAACTTCAGATTTTTCGGATTTTTGGAATAATGTCTTAACGCCCAATCTCAACCAAAAATACAAAGTAAATCCGGTACATTCACTAGACGAAATTACCTATTTACATTCCAAATTTCCGAATAATATTACGCAATTTAACGCGTTGTATAAAGGGCAATTAGTGGCCGGAGCCACCATGTTTGTAACCAATAGAGTAGCTCATGTGCAATACATTTCGAGCACGGAACTTCGTACTACTACCGGAGCTTTGGATTATTTGTTCGACTATTTGATAAAATTTTACAAAGACAAAGTCGATTACTTCGATTTTGGAACCTCTAATGAAAATCAAGGACGAAGTTTGAATGAAGGCCTGTTGTTCTGGAAAGAAAGCTTCGGGGCAAAAACCGTAGTTCAGGATTTTTATGAATTAGCACTCGAGTAATATGATTAAATTCTTAGACTTACATAAAATAAACCGACCCTACGAAGAAGCTTTTAAAAAGCAATTCGCAACCATGTTGGATAGCGGTTGGTATATCTTAGGGAATAGCGTAAAACAATTCGAAGGTGAATTTGCTCAATATTGTGGCACGAAACATTGTATCGGAGTGGCTAATGGGCTAGATGCTTTGATTTTGATTTTTAGAGCTTATAAAGAAATCGGAAAGCTAAAAAACGGAGATGAAGTAATCGTTCCTGCCAACACGTATATTGCATCCATTATTGCTATTTTACAAAACGACTTAAAGCCTGTTTTGGTAGAACCCGATATTAAAACCTATAATCTGAATCCTTCAGAAATAGAAAAATATATTACACCTCGTACTAAAGCCATTTTGCCGGTTCACCTTTATGGTCAGTTGTGCGATATGGACGAAATTTCTCAAATAGTGCAAAAACATAATTTATTGGTTGTGGAAGATGCCGCTCAGGCTCACGGGGCGACTGCCACTGGACGAAAAGCAGGAAATTGGTCAGATGCCGGAGCTTTTAGTTTTTATCCCGGAAAAAATCTGGGAGCGTTGGGTGATGGAGGTGCCATAACAACCAATTGCGACGAATTGGCTCAGGTTCTGAAAGCGATTCGCAATTACGGCTCACATAAAAAATACCAGAACGATTACATGGGTATTAACTCGCGATTGGATGAAATTCAAGCTGGATTTTTGTCGATAAAGTTGCAGGATTTGGATAATCAAAATCAAAGAAGGAGAGAAGTAGCTAAGCGTTATTTGTCGGAAATCCGTAATCAAGAGATTGTTTTGCCGTATTATGACGGTTCTGATAATCATGTTTTTCATTTGTTTGTGATTCGATGCAAGAGAAGAGATGAGCTGCAGGCTTATTTACAACAACAAGGCATAGAAACGCTTATCCACTATCCAATTGCACCACATAAGCAAAAAGCTATGTATGCGTATGACTCACTTTCATTGCCCATTACGGAGTTGATTCACAGTGAAGTTCTTAGTCTTCCGATGAGTCCGGTAATGACCGATGAAGAGGTATCTGCGGTAATTGAATGTTTAAATCGATTTAAATAAACCGAAATTGCTCAAGAAACTGTTCCAAAACCAGGTGTTTCGTATCACTTCGCTCAATAGCGTAAGTGTTTTGATTCGTATCCTTACCGGATTGGTTTCTACTTCGGTTGTTGCCAAATTACTAGGACCAACCGGCGTAGCACTTTTGGGTAATTTCCGAAATTTTATTACTTCGCTCGAAACTGTTGCAATGCTAGGGTTTAACAACGGAATCGTAAAATACGTTGCTGAGCATCACAAAGACGAAAAACAACTCAGCCAAATCATTTCTACCGTATTTTTTACCTTACTTGGAACAACGCTTCTCATTGCTTTATTGCTGTTTGGCTTTTCTGGAAGTTTAAATCATTGGATTTTTGGCAGCGAATACGATTTTGCTATAGTCTTTCGAGTAACGGCACTCACCCTTCCGCTTTTTGCACTGAATGTGTTTTTGATTTCTATCATTAACGGATTGTCGGCTTTCAAAAAGGTGATTTACCTCAATATTATAGGCAATTTGACGGGATTTACACTGTCGGTTGTGATGATTGTGTATTATCAAATCACCGGGGCGCTATTGGCTATGGCAATTACTCCGGCATTGTTGTTTGCTATCAGTTGGTTTTGGGTGTCGAGAAGTTTACAAATCAGCCAATATATTAACACCAATCAGATTCGATTTAGGGTTATCAAGGATTTGAGCGCGTATTCGGTAATGGCGTTTGTGTCGGCTTTTCTACTACCGCTGATTTACCTCAAAATAAGAACAAATGCTTTTGTCGAAATAGGAATAGAAAATGCCGGAAATTGGGAAGCCATCAACCGATTGTCGAGTTTTTATATGATGTTTATTTCTACGTTGCTTTCGGTTTATTTCTTTCCAAAACTTTCTCAGGCTACTTCTGTTGTAGAAACTCGCAAGGTGATTGGAGATTATTACAAAAACGTTATTCCGATGTTTTTGGCAGGTGGATTATTGTTGTATTTCTGTCGAGGTATTTTGATTTCGTTGATTTATTCGGATAAGTTTTTGGTCCTTTCGGATTTGTTTATGTATCAATTGTTAGGGGATTTCTTCAAGGTTTGTTCACTTATTTTGGGCTATCAGTTTTTCGCCAAGCGAATGACTTCGGCTTATATTCTGACCGAAGTTTTCTCTATAAGTTTACTTTACTTTTTAAGCAATTATTACCTGCAAACTCTCGGAGTAGAAGGGCTTGTATTTGCTCATTTTATTACTTATTTGATTTATTTCTTCGTCCTTCTGATAACGTTCCGTAAATTGATTTTCTCAGGAAAATAAATCTTATTCTTTCTTATTACTTTTCGGTTTTAAAGCGCGTTTCATGCTTTCGGTTTGCTTTCTGCTAGAAAGAACAGAAGCCGTAAAACTATCAATGGCTTTATGATACGGATGAGGTAAATCATTCATCTCTACTTGTTCATAAGCTTGCGCTCTACGAACAAAATACGGATCGAGCAGCAAAGGTTTGCCTAAAGCCACCAAATCGGCTTTTCCTCCCAACAAAATAGTGTTGATTTGGTCTAAATCGGTAATGTTGCCCGAAGTAATAGTCGGGATGTTGACAGAATTCTTTACTAAATCCGAAAAAGCAACTTGCCACATTCTTCCGGTTTGAGGTTTTTGATGGGAAACTGTATTTCCGGTTGAGACGTTAATCAAATCGGCACCTGCATCCTTAAAAGCTTCGGCAATTAGTAGTATTTCTTCTGCAGTAATTCCGCCTTTAGCCCAATCGCAAGCCGAAATGCGAACCGAGATAGGTTTATGAGTAGGAAATACTTTGCGGATTTCTTGGAATACTCGGAGCGGGAAACGCAATCGATTCTCAACACTTCCACCAAATTCATCTTGTCGGCAATTGGTAAGCGGAGATAAAAACGAAGCCAGTAAAAATCCGTGATGCGCCTGTAATTCAATCATGTCAAATCCAGCTTTTTCGGCATTTTGAGCAGCCAATACAAAATCATTTACGATTTTATCCATATCCTCTGTCATCATTTCGCGTGGGATAGGAGCGCATTCAGAGTAGGGAATAGCCGAAGCGGAAATCAATTTCCATGGCTGTTCAATAGACTCATGAGTAGCTTCCCAAGGCTTTTTGATAGCTCCTTTTCGTCCGGCGTGTCCGAGCTGAATACCGATTTTGGATGAAGTGTTTTGATGAATAAAATCAACTATTTTTTTCCAACTATTTATTTGGTTTTCATTGTAAATACCAGCGCAACCTAAAGTAATTCTTCCATCAGGATTAATAGCTGTCATTTCGGTAATGATAAGCCCGACACCTCCGATAGCACGAGAAGTATAATGCTGAAAATGCCAGTCGTTAACTTCTCCACCCATCGCGCTATATTGCCCCATAGAACTCATTACAATGCGATTATTGAGTGTTAATTCGCGGAGGCGAAATTCAGAAAAAGCCGGAGAAAGCGAATAGGTTTTATAATGGTTATTAAATGCTTTAACAACCGAATCTGTATAATTTTTATCGCGCAATCTCAGGTTTTCGTAAGTCACTTTTTTGCTGCGTGTCATACACCCGAAAGCAAATCGATAAAACGGATGTTTGACATGTCTGTCCATATTTTCAAACCAATCTAGCGATACACAAGCTGCATTTTGAATAATCTCAACCGAATTGCGTCGCGTAGCCTCATATTGCTCAAAAGCTTTTTGGATGGTGGTCGCATTGGCAATTACGGCATCAGACAGTCCTATAGCGCTATCCATAGCTAATTTGGTTCCTGAGCCGATAGAAAAGTGTGCGGTAGCTTTGGCATCGCCCAACAGTACAATATTCTTATGAAACCAATTTTTATTAGTCACATGCGGAAATTGTCGCCAATGTGATTTGTTAGTAATAAAAGGATGGCCTTCTAATTCTTCTTTAAAAATTTCGGTAAGCTTTTGAACAGTATCATTTTCGTCTTCCACCTTAAATCCACTGTTTTCCCACGTTGGGTTGCTACATTCTATCACCCATGTACTCATGCCTTCTTCGTATTGATAAGTATGAGCCACAAAAGTACCGTAGGGCGTAGTTCTGAAAAAGTAAGTGAAGGCATCCAAAGGTTTGGTAGAACCCAGCCAAACAAAGCGATTAGACTTCATTTCTATGGTTGTACCAAACTCTTTTTGATATTGTGTTCGGATTAAACTCCCGATTCCATCAGCTGCGACAATGATGTCGGAGTCTTTGAAAGTAGCTAAATCGTCTATTGGGTGTTCAAAATGTAAGTTTACACCTTCTTCACGACATCTTTGATGTAGTAATTGCAGCAAAGTTTTGCGCGAGCAACCACAAAATCCATTTCCGGAAATGCTTACTTGTTCTCCGTCGCGCGCCACTATAATGTCATCCCAATACGCAAAACGACTTCGGATAAGCTCATAAGACTGCATATCTCGTTTTAGGAATTCGCCCAGAGTTTCATCAGAAAATACTACTCCAAATCCGAAGCTGTCGTCAGGTTTGTTTCGTTCATATACATCGATTTGACAATCAGGAAGGGCTTTTTTGGTAAGGATTGAAAAGTATAGTCCTCCGGGACCGCCACCAATTACTGTAATTTTCATTTTCTGAAGTTTAAACTTTAGGTTTATATTATGCCCGTTTGATAGAGAAAATCTCGCCTAATTTGCTGTAATTCGACCCAGCCAATCTACTTACGGGTTTGTATTTACTCAAATCGATTCGATAGTTTTCCAGTAAAATATCATCTTCAACATGAATCATCAATACTTTGCCGATTACTACACACGCTCCTCCGTTTTTATGTCCTTCCAAAAAGTAATGATGCACCATTTCGCACTCAAAATGCGCTTTGGCTTCAGCTACTCTGTGAGGTTTAATCATAACGGACGGAGTAGGAGTAAGTCCGGCAAGGGTAAATTCGTCAATAGTAGCATCAACAGTTTCTGAAGTTTTGTTGGCTTGTTCGACAAGATCTTCGGTTACCAGATTTACTACGAATTGTTTGTTGTTTAAGACGTTGTTGAGCGTGTCTTTATTTTTATGACCTGTACGTACAGTAGAAAACATAACATGAGGCGGATCTTCGCCTACGACGTTGAAAAACGAAAAAGGAGCCAGATTGTTAATTCCGTTTTCATCCACAGTTGAAATCCATCCAATCGGGCGCGGAATGACAAGACCTGTAAGGAGTTTGTATAAAGTACCGGAATCTGTTTCGTTTACAGAGATTTGCATAAAATCATAGTTTATACAAATTAAACGAAAAATATTTTAATAATCTACACTCTAAAAACAGATACAATAATATACAATTAAGAGGTAAAAACAGGAGAGTTATAGAAATAAAAAAAAAGACAAGCTCTTGAGAGAACTTGTCTTTTTTGTGACCCGACTGGGGCTCGAACCCAGGACCCCAACATTAAAAGTGTTGTGCTCTACCGACTGAGCTATCGAGTCTAAGCTTTCAAAAAAAGGGACTTTATATTTAGTGACCCGACTGGGGCTCGAACCCAGGACCCCAACATTAAAAGTGTTGTGCTCTACCGACTGAGCTATCGAGTCTAAGCTTTCCTTGAAAGTGGGTGCAAATATAAGACGTTATTTTTAAATTTTCAAAGCAAAATTGTTTTAAATTTGTCTTTTTTGTGCAAAGTTTATTTAACCTATTTATTCATAGTAACTTATAATTGAAAAAAATAATCCTTCTTGGCTATATGGGCTCCGGAAAATCCTCCGTAGGGCGTGTTTTATCTCATAAAAATGCTATTCCATTCTATGATTTGGATCAGTTAATATCACAAATTGAGCAAAAATCGATTGCAGAGCTCTTCAAAAGTAGCGGAGAAGTCTATTTCAGAAAGAAAGAAAGTCAAGTTTTCAAAGAATTTTTAGCCTCAAATAATCATTTTGTTTTGGCTTTGGGTGGCGGAACACCCTGTTATGCCAATAATCATGAACTACTCAAACCAGAGGATATCCAATCCATTTATCTTAAAACATCGGTAGATGTATTGATGGAAAGACTAAAAGGAGAAACCGAGCAAAGACCTCTTTTAGCTAATCTTTCTGACCAAGAGCTGAAAGAATATATCAACAAACACCTATTCGATAGAAATTACTATTACCATCAAGCAAAATTTACTATCCATACAGACGGAAAAAGCAAAGAAGAAATCGCTGCTGAAATTCAATCTTTATTAGGGTTGTAAATCATTTAAAATTCTTTTGAGCTAATTCTTTCCGCACTCTGCTTAACGATTCTGGCGTAATGCCTAAATACGAGGCTACCATCCATTGTGGCACGCGAAGTAGAATATTCGGGTACATCGTTATAAATTCCAGATAGCGTTCTTGGGCGGAGGCGCCGAGTAGCATATTTACTCTGTTTTGCAAATTTCGGATGTGGTTGTGGAGTGCAATAGTGTTGTTTTTGGCGAATTTTTCGCTCATACAGCTTATTTGTTCAAAAAAACTATCTTGTAGCAAGATAACTTCTGAATCTTCGATAGCGTCGATATACAGCTGTGATTGTTCCTGAAAAAAACTACTGCTTCTGTCGGAAATAATCCAACCCTCAGGAGCAAACTGAATCAAGTGTTCTTTTCCGTGGGCATCAATAGTGTAGGAGCGGAGCAGCCCTTGTTCAACATAAAAATTATACTCGCATACTTGCCCGACTTTGAGCAAATAGTCTCCTTTTTTTACGAGTCTCTTCTCCAGACCATTTGTGAGCGAGGTGAGTTCTGCATCTGAAAGATTAGAGTTTAGTTTAAGATAATTATAGAAAGACTGTACCAAAAGAAAAATTGTTTAAATCTGCTACACGTACAATGTGTGTAAACAAATTTAAACAATTTTGATATATAAAAACTAGGATTAGAATAAACGAATCAAAAGGTAAATCAGTGCTGCCACTAAGGCAGAGATAGGGATGGTGAGTACCCAAGCCCAAAGGAGTTTAATGGTTACTCCCCAACGTACGGCAGATACGCGCTTAGTGGCTCCAACCCCGATGATACTACCGGTAATGGTATGGGTAGTTGAAACCGGAATCCCGAAGTGTTCTGAAACATAGAGTGTCATAGCTCCTGATGTTTCTGCAGCTACACCTTCCAGAGAAGTCACTTTAGTGATTTTAGATCCCATCGTTTTTACGATTTTCCATCCACCACTCATCGTACCAATTCCGATGATTAAGAAAGATATAAACGGTACCCATGCCCATTCTTCAACAAAGTGCGCGAATTGATTCGGGTGGTTAATCCAATCTATGTGACCGGCATCTACGTGGTAGAAAATCACAGCCGCCCCGATAATACCCATTACTTTTTGAGCATCGTTAGCTCCGTGTCCTAAGCTGAATAAAGCGGATGACACCAACTGTAAACTTCTGAACCATTTATCTGCTCGGTGGGGTGTGGTCTTCCTGCATATCCACATGATGGCTACTGTGAGTAGATGGGCTATAAAGAAACCGATACCCGGAGCAAGGAAAATAAACAGAACGATAGGCACTACTTTAACATAATTTACTACCGCATTTAAATCAGCATCGATAAGGTAAGCGTGCATAAGTGCTGCTCCCATAAATCCTCCGATAAGCGTGTGAGAAGATGAAGAAGGAATTCCGAACTTCCAAGTGAGTAAATTCCAAAGAATAGCGGCAATAAGTCCGGCGAAAATTACTTCTAGCGTAATTAAAGCCTCTCCGTTTGAAGCGGTCGGGTGTATGGTTTTGGCAATGGTGTTACCAATTTTAAATTCACCTATCCAATATTTAGAAATAAAATACGCTAAAAAATTAAACGCAGCTGCCCAAAGTACGGCTTGAAAAGGAGTAAGCACTCGAGTAGCAACAATCGTTGCTATGGAATTGGCAGCATCGTGAAATCCGTTGATGAAATCGAAGATGAAAGCCAACACTATAATGATGACTAGTAATGTAAAAGCATCCATAATTTAGAAGTTTTAATTAAGAATACTTAACTACAATAGTCTCTAACACATTGGCTACATCTTTACATTTGTCCGATGCGTCTTCAAGGGCAGTAAGCACTTCTTTGTACTTAATGATTTTGATAGCATCAGTTTCGTTTTCGAAGATATCCATTACAGCATTGTCAAAAACTACATCGGCTTTACTTTCAAGTTTAGCAATCTTTTTACAAGCTACTGTAATGCGTTGAAGGTTGTTATGGTTTTTTAAATCACTGATTGCGTTTTTGATTAAAACACACGCATCAAGGTTGATTTCGGTTAATTTACGGATGGATTTTGTGATTTTTTCTACTTGATACATCTTCATTCGACTAGCAGAACCGTGTAAGAAGTCAGTTACATCGTCGATTGATTTTATAAGGGAGTGAATGTCTTCTCGGTCAAACGGAGTCAAGAAGTTTCTGCTTAATTCGATGTTTACTTTGTGGGTAATCTCATCGATTTTTACTTCTAGTTGATCAATCTTTTTGTAAAGATCGTCTCTTTGTCCTTTGGGTGAGTTTGCCAATTCGTTTAATGATTCGGCTAATTCTACTAAAGATTCAGTTGCTTGTTCAAAAAGTGGAAAGAATTTTTTGTCTTTCGGAGTTAGGAACTGAAAAATGTCGTTAAATGAAAATGCCATTATTATTTGGTTTTAAATTTCGATGCAAAGGTAGTTTCTAAATTCTTTACTAACGAATTTCCAATGTTAAGTTAATGTTACCTCAACTTTATTAAATCGTGGTTCTATTTAAAATTTAAAAACATAATTTATGATGTTAGCCCCCATTTTTAGGGCTTTTTCTCTTACTTCTGAAGGATTATTATGCACCTCGGCATCTTCCCATCCATCGCCTAAATCGGTTTCAAAAGTATATAAGCAAATCAAGCGATTATCTTTAAATATCCCGAATGCTTGAGGCGGTTTATTATCGTGTTCGTGAATTTTCGGTAAACCTTGCGCAAAGGTATAAGGCTCTTTAAAAATCACATGGTCTTTCCCGATTTCTACAAAATCATATTCCGGAAAAACGCGCTTCATTTCGCGACGAATGTATTCATCAAGCCCGTAATTATCATCGATGTGCAAAAAACCTCCGCCTAATAGATAAGTCCGTACGTTTTTGACTTCGGCATCCGTAAACACGATATTTCCGTGACCGGTAATGTGAATATAAGGGTAGAGGAACAAAGACGAGCTAGAAAGTTCTACTGTAACGGGTTTCGGATTGATTTTGGTTCCGATGTTTTGATTACAATATTTAATCAAATTCGGGAGCGAAGTCGGGTTGGCATACCAGTCACCGCCGCCGGAATATTTTACCAAAGCTATCTCCTGAGCATTCAAATAAGGGCTCAAAAACAGCAAGCAAACCAAGATTTTTATAAATTTCATTGGATTGAAATGGATTGGGTCTTTTGCAAATGTACTTTTTTTAATGTTTTTACTACAAATATTACAGCTTTTTTGAATACAGGGCTAAAAAAATTATATTTGAGCATTAACTCCGATTACAAAAAAATGATTACTTGGGAAGATTTTGACAAAATAGACATCCGAACCGGCACCATCATCGAAGTAAAAGACTTCGAAAAAGCCCGAAAACCTGCCTACCAACTCATCATTGATTTTGGCGAATTGGGCATCAAAAAAAGTTCGGCACAGATTGTAACATTACACACCAAAGAAGAACTAATAGGCAAGCAGATTATTGCCGTAGTGAACTTTCCGCCCAAACAAATAGCCAACTTTATATCAGAATGCTTGGTGTTGGGTGTTCACACTTCTGATAAAGATGTCGTGCTATTAACTACAGAAACAAAAATTAACAACGGACTAAAAATTAGCTAATTATGAAATACTTGAAATCTCTATTCTTGCTCGCATTTTTGATAAATGTAGGTGCCGTTTGGGCACAAAACGATCCGGAACCTAATAATCAAGACGTTTTTGATGATTTTCTGTACAGAAGGTCCAACGAGTACCGTTCAGCTTTGGGAGTTCCCGGGCCGAAGTATTGGCAAAACACAGCCGATTATGTTATCGAAGCGGAATTAGACGATCAAACGCATACTATTAAAGGAAAAGTTACGCTGAATTATACCAACAACTCTCCGGACGCATTGCCTTACATCTGGATGTATATCGAGCAAAATCGCTTTACCGAAACCAGTAGAGGAACCCTAACGACTCAAGCGCGCGGAAGAAGCGCTGCAGATACCGACGGAGGCGTAAAAGTATCGAACTTGATTGCTAAAGTAAACAAAACGAATTCCTCAAAATTCTATATCTCGGATACCCGAATGAAAGTTATGCTATCTGAACCTATCGCTCCAAATGGCGGAAAGGCAACGGTTTCTATGGACTTTGAATTCAAGGTGCCTGAGCGTGGTATCAGCCGTATGGGCCGCCTAGAAACCGAACAAGGACAAGTATATGCCGTAGCGCAATGGTACCCAAGAGTAGCAGTATATGACGACATTTCCGGATGGAATACCGAGCCTTATTTAGGGGCAGGAGAGTTCTATTGCGAATACGGAAATTATGATTACAAAATAACCGTTCCGTACAACCATATAGTTGTAGGCTCTGGAGCTTTACAAAACCCAAAAGAAGTACTTCCAACTTCCTTGATTCAAAGGTTGGATAAAGCGGCAAGCAGCGATGCTACGGTAATGATTATTGCTGCGGATGAAGTGGGTAAAACCAATATCACTCGCCCGAAACAATCCGGTAAACTCACCTGGCACTTCAAGATGGAAAACACCCGCGATGTGGCTTTTGCAAGTTCTACTGCTTTTATTTGGGATGCAGCTAAAATCAACCTTCCGAGTGGAAAAAAGAGTATGGCGCAATCTGTTTATACCAAAGAGAGCAACGGCAAAGGGGCTTGGTCACGCTCTACCGAATACACCAAAGCTTCTATAGAATTCTATTCTAATTGGTTGTTTGAATATCCATATCCGGCGGCGGTGAACGTAGCTTGTAATGTAGGCGGAATGGAGTATCCGGGTGTATCCTTTTGTCATTATCAAGCCAAAGGTGCCGGGCTTTGGGATGTAACCGACCACGAGTTCGGGCACAACTGGTACCCGATGATTGTAGGTTCAAACGAGCGCAAACACCCTTGGATGGACGAAGGATTCAACACCTTTATCAACCATTACAGTACACTTAATTTCAATAAAGGAGAATACCCATCAGATACGGCTGACGGTAAAGGTCAAGTAGGTTGGTTGACTTGGAATAAAAGAGAAAAGATTGCCACCTTCCCGGACATCGTTAGAAATTCAAATCTATCCTATACCGCTTATTACAAACCGGCAAGCGGACTCATTATGCTCCGCGAATATATCTTAACTCCGGAAATCTTTGACGAGGCGTTCCGAGGCTATACCCACACTTGGGCGTACAAACACCCACAACCGACCGACTTCTTTAATTATATGGAAAACGCCACCGGAGAGAACCTCAATTGGTTCTGGAGAAGCTGGTTTTACACCAATGGCAATATAGATTTGAGTATCGACACGGTAGAAGAAAAAGAGTATGGCGCACAAATCACCTTCGTAAACAAAGGTGAAATCCCGATGCCGATAGTATTTGAAGTTACCTATTCAGACGGCAGCACCGAAATTAAAAAGCTTCCGGTAGAGGTTTGGTACCGCAATTCGCAATGGTTATATCCGGTGAAAACTACCAAAAAAGTAACGAAAATTCAAATTGACCCACAAGGCTATTTACCGGACGTAAACCTAAAGGATAACGTTTGGCAAGCAAAATAATCAGTTAAAAATATATGGAATTTAAAACTCTTGAGCAGTATCCTCTGGAAAAAATCGTAGATGCTTTTAATCTCGCTTTTTCAGATTATCACGTACCCATTTCAAAAAGTCTTGAAAGTTTAACCACTAAACTCGCTACCGAAAACGGACGATTAGACCTATCGGTAGGCGCTTTTGAGGGTGACCAACTCGTTGGCTTCATACTGCATTATGCTGACGGGAAGTTTCTGTACAATGGAGGGACAGGCGTGGTTCCGAGCCACCGCGGGCAACGACTCGTTGAGCAGATGTATAACTTTATCTTGCCTAAATGCTTTGAGCAAGGTATTGACACTTCGGTTTTAGAAGTACTCGAAGTCAACCAGAAAGCGATTTCTTGTTACCTCAAACAAGGATTCAAAATTCTTCGAAAAGTAGATTGCTTCAAAGGGCAGCTCAATGTACAACCCAAAGACTTCGGATTTGAGTTGAAGCTAATTGACAGCCCAAATTGGGAGCTATTCCAATCGCTTTGGGAGGTAACTCCGACTTGGCAAAACTCTATTATGGCGGTGAACAATCAGCTAAAAGACCTGAAAATACTAGGTGTTTTTGACGCTGAAAAGTTGGTCGGGTATGCCATCTATAACCCCAACACCAAGAAGTTACACCAGATTGCGGTACACGCCGATTACAGAAGAAAGGGGATAGGCACTCAACTTTTAGCCCATATCCAACAACACGATAACGGCAATTATGTAATTCTGAACGCTGATGTGAAGTGTACTGCTATTAAACCGTTCTTCGAAAAAGCCGGAATGGGGCTACTCACCACCCAATACGAAATGATACTTGAAAAGTAATTTAGTTTATCACCTACTTATTATTTTAAACAAAAAATCCCAAGTTCTTGAGCTTGGGATTTTTTATGGAGTAACACCAAAAGAGGTATTTATTTCTTCATTATCATATAATACACGGCAATAAACACACCGATGGATGCCATTGCTACACCCACAAGTAGCGGAGAGTTATAGGCAAAGCCCATAGTAAGCGGAATTCCGCCAAAGAATGCTCCGAAAGTGTTTCCGAGGTTAAAGCTGGCTTGACCTCCTGCTGCTGCAATCGTTTCTGACCCTTGTGCCGATTGAATGAGTACCATCTGCAGCGGTGAACCGATAGTAAACGAAATCATCCCTGTGGTGAATGCCCAGAAATACGCCATTCCCTCGATGTGAATCGTAGAGTAAACAAGCAATAAACACAGCGCCATAGCCGAAAAACAAGTAATCGTAGCCTTGATAGGCGAGATAGAATCCGCTAGTTTTCCGCCTAATAGATTCCCGACAAACATACCCAATCCTACCAAAAGCATGATATAAGTAACCTTTTCAGGGGCTACGTGCCCGATATGCGTCATAAGCGGGTCGATATAACTCATCCACGAAAATAGCCCTCCGGTACCGATGGAAATCATAGCAATAATGATCCAAGCGCGTTTGGTCTTGAAGTAACTGAGCTGTTTCGAGAAGTTGGCTTGCGTATGGGCTGCCATGACAGGCAACCACAGATAAATAGCCAACATAGTGATAACCCCGCAAAGGCTGATAAACATATAGGTATAACGCCACGAAAAGTGATGCCCCACATACGTCCCGAGCGGCACTCCAATCAGGTTGGCGATGGTCATTCCGGTGAACATAATGGCGATGGCTTGGGCTTGTTTGCCTTCAGCCGAGAGTTTGGTAGCTACTACTGAGCCGATTCCGAAGTACGCCCCGTGCGGCAATCCGGACATAAAGCGCGATAGCATGAGTGTATTATAATCAGGAGCTAAGGCGAATAATCCGTTGAATACCACGAACAAAAGCATCAAAAATACCAGTACTTTTTTGGGTGGATACTTCGAGGTGAACAATACCAAGGTAGGTGCCCCGATGACTACCCCCAACGCATAAATGGCAATAAAGTGACCAATGGTAGGGATGGACAGATTCAAATCGGATGCCATATCTTGTGTCATACCCATAATGGTAAATTCGGTCATCCCGATGGCAAAGGCTCCGATGGCTAACGATACTAAACTTTTATTTATCACGGCTCAAAAAAATAAGGGCACAAAAGTACCCTTATTCTGCGTGTTATCGTGTTAAATCCGAATTAAAATCAGAAGATATTTACCTCCATTTCGACCTCAATCCCGAATCTGTCTAAGATGGTTTTTTGAACCTCTTGGGCTAAGTGATAGATTTCCGCTCCGGTTGCCGTGCCGTAGTTTACCAGCACCAAAGCTTGCTTTTGGTGTACACCGGCATCGCCCACGCGTTTGCCTTTGTATCCGCATTGTTCGATGAGCCAACCGGCAGGAATTTTATATTCATTTTCGGATACTTCATAAAACGGCATTTCCGGATGCTGGGCATGTACCTTGAGAAACAACGCCTTATCCACCACCGGATTTTTAAAGAAACTACCGCTATTGCCGATTTCTTTCGGGTTGGGTAGTTTGCTTTCGCGTATGGCAATTACCGCGCGACTCACGTCCTGAATGGTAGGGTTGCTGATGTTATTTCGCTCTAATTCGTGTTCAATCACGCCATACGAAGTCGATATTTTGTGGTTTCTTTTGGTTAGTTTCAACGTCACTGAAAGGATGATGTAGTTCCCTTTTTCGCTTCCTTTAAAGATACTTTCGCGGTAGCCGAACTGGCAATCTGCTTTCGAAAAAGTCTTAATCTCTTGTGTTTTGACATGAATCGCCTTGCAATGGTCGAACACGTCTTTGAGTTCCACACCATACGCCCCGATGTTTTGTATAGGAGCCGAGCCGATATTCCCCGGAATAAGCGAAAGATTCTCAATTCCTCCGAAGTCATGCTCTAGGGTCCACAACACGAGTTGATGCCAGTTTTCGCCTGCCTGCGCCTCAATCCATACAAAATCGTCGTCTTGTTGAGTGACCTCAATGCCTTTTAAAGCAATGTGAATAACGGGCTTTTCGACATCCTTGGTGAGCAGCATATTGCTACCGCCACCCAAGATGAAAAGCGCTTGGTTTTTGTATTTGTCTAATGCGGATTTTAGTTCTGTTAGGCTAGTGACCGCCGTAAACTCAGCGGCTTTAACGTCAATCCCGAAGGTATTATAATTTTTCAGTGAATACATAGGTGCTACAAAATAGGCTCTACAAACATAAACAAAATTAACTTTTAAATCCTTTTTCTACCGTGCTAAATTTGAACTCAAATACGCCTATCAATACCGTGAAATTGTTACTTTTGTATCCACAGAATAATCAACTAGTTAAAATTAAAGGTTTATCTATGAAAAGAATTTATTTATACTTATTCATTTTTGCTGTTTTGATGAATGTTTTCACCTATATGTACTTCACCAAAAAGGCACAATTCGAAGCCGAAAGCACACATAAAAAAGAATCTAAACTAGAGGATAAACAAAAGATTATTGACTCCCTCGAATTCAAGATATTAGAAATTTCGAACTATACCCTTCAGGGCAATGGCGCAGCGCAGGATTATGTAGAGCGTTATGTGAGTTTGAACGACCTCGAGAGAATCAAAAATTCTATCCTGGAACTGAATCATACCAAAGGCGGAAACAGTTTGGTAGGTTATCCTGATGATAACGACCCGTATGTGATTAGCCGTATGATCTTTGTTAATCACCGTTGGATTATAGCTGATTTTGACAATTCCCAACTAGGTGGCCAAGTGCTGATACGCTATTATGTGAGTGAAAATGGTACTTTTGAGTTCGAAGCGGTAGATAAGGCGTTCTATTTGCCTAAATCATTCTAATACAATCAGCATGGGAAACACGTTCGGGAAACTATTTAGACTCACCACTTTCGGCGAATCGCACGGAGTGGCAATTGGCGGAATTATCGACGGATGCCCGAGTGGTATTGCGCTTGATTTTGACCAAATCCAAAGAGAACTCGACCGTCGCAAGCCCGGACAATCTAAACTGGTTACCCAACGCAAAGAAGACGATAAAGTTCAGTTCCTGAGCGGACTATTCGAAGGAAAGACCACCGGAACGCCAATTGGCTTTATCATCGAGAACCAAGACCCGAAATCTAAAGATTATTCGCATATCCAAGACGTATATCGCCCATCACATGCCGATTTTACGTATGACAAAAAGTATGGCATCCGTGATTATCGGGGCGGAGGCAGAAGCTCCGCTCGTGAAACAGCCACGCGCGTAGTGGCGGGAGCGATTGCCAAACAACTCATCCCGAATATCAAAATTAATGCCTTCGTATCTAGCGTTGGCGATATATTTGTCGAAAAACCCTATCAAGCTCTTGATTTTTCGCTGATAGATTCCAACGATGTCCGTTGCCCTGATATGGATACCGCTCAGCGTATGGAACAACGCATTCAAGAAGTAAAAAAGCAAGGCGATACCATAGGCGGAACGATTACATGCGTGGTTCAAAACGTACCTATCGGGCTGGGCGAGCCGGTTTTTGACAAACTGCACGCCGCTTTGGGCAGCGCAATGCTCTCTATCAATGCCGTAAAAGGCTTTGAATACGGCAGCGGATTTTGTGGCGCACGTATGAAAGGCTCTGAGCACAATGACCTTTTCAACCCCGACGGAACCACCCAAACCAACCTATCGGGCGGCATACAAGGCGGAATCTCCAACGGAATGGACATCTATTTCCGTATAGCCTTTAAGCCTGTGGCTACCTTATTACAAGAACAACCCACTATCGACAAACACGGCAACAGCGTTCAGATGCATGGCAGAGGCAGACATGATGCCTGCGTACTTCCTCGTGCAGTGCCTATCGTTGAAGCAATGACCGCCCTTGTCCTTGCAGATTTTACGCTAATTCACGCTGCATCACAAGGGTATAAAATCCTTTAATTTCGCTTATTTTATCGATATCATGCATCCTTGGCAAATTTTTGTTTTAGGATTACTTTTTTATTGATTCGATATCCTTCACTTACTTGTTTTAGATTCGTTCGAGTTGTGTTCGTATTCACCTCGTATTCTATTCGCACTTAGTTCGCAAAAAAGGGTCATTTTGCGAAGCCAATACGAACACAATACGAACACAATACGAAGACAACTAGGAGGAAATAGGAAGATGATATCGCTGATCGGGCAGGTGATGGGCAGTGGAAAAAGGATGATGTAGAGTTGAAAACGCCATGGATTCCTTGATGATATACCCGAGAAGTTGAAAAAAGGTTGGAGGTATCTGCTTGTATGCAACTTTTACAAAGTTCAAAACTTTGGAAAAGTTTGTATCATCATCCTGAATTGGGTTCTGAATCTCTGTTTTAACTTTAAGGTGTATTGTATTTCTTATAATACTGAAAATTTATCCGTTTTAAAATAAAAAAAAGTGAAAATACTTTAAAATATTGCTAAAATAAATTTATATTGGCGGCTAATTTTTTAAAATATTTCCTTACTAAATACGTCATGAAGAATTTATACCTATTCCTTATGTTATCCCTCGGATGGATAGCTACCGCTCAAGACAGCTCAATAGCTAAAGAAGTTGAAAAACTAAAACACTTAGTTGAATACAACCAATATGAGCAGGCTCAGAAAAAAGCGGATAGTTTATTGCTGATTTTTAACAAATCAGGGGATAAATATTTAGAGTATGAATTGAGTGTTACTCTGCAATTGGGTTTAATGTACGAAACCAAAGAAGATAACAATAAAGCTCTTGAGATACTTTTGAAAGTAGTTGATAAAGCCAATCAAAGCAACTATCATAATACAGCTTGTCACATCAATATTATCATAGCTTTAGTTTACGAAAAACGATTAGAACAAGAGCTTGCCAAAAAATATCTTGATGATGCAGATAAAATCAGGATAAAACACAATGTTCAAGAATTATACAGTACAATTTTAGTAAGGCGTTCGCTTTATCATAGATGGTTTACAAAAGACTTAGATTCGGCATTATACTATACCAAAAAAGGATATGAGTTTGCTAAGCAGTACAATAATGAATATGATATTGTAGAATCGTCATTAATGATAGCCATATATGAAGCTAATTTAACCCGTTGGGTGTAATTATTTTAGCAAAATATATTGATTAGATATTGGTCAAGATACTGAAATACAGTATCTTGAAGTCGCCAAACAAACCAATATCTATGTCAAATATAGTAAAAAAATATT